>Ga0194129_10000313_pt1 | contig 96433 bp, 95 predicted proteins | sample TA2KigCa35mmetaG_FD_150862 | JGI IMG/M metagenome (GOLD analysis project Ga0194129, IMG submission 150862) | Freshwater microbial communities from Lake Tanganyika, Tanzania - TA2015038 Kigoma Deep Cast 35m | ecosystem: Environmental > Aquatic > Freshwater > Lake | place: Tanzania: Lake... | reverse complement strand
CAGAAAATAAAATAAAAAAAATTAACTTAAGGCTCTTACACAGTCTGTAAAAGACTATGCAGCCTCTTACAAACTTATTCGTACGTTCGTCACTTCAATTATACTGTCAGACAATCAAGTAGACTTCTACCCTAAAGCTTCACTCTACTCTTGCTACTCTCGATGGAGCAGCTTTTCGTTTACTTCGTTCTTACGTCGTAAAGATTGCAAAAGATTACTAAACCTTCGATTTATTTCAAAGAAGAAAAAATAAAAAAAATCAAAAAACCTCTCAAAGCCCCATACAGACACGATATTAAAATTAATTAAATTAAATTATATCTGTTTTTAGTTGATTACCTACAGTGGTTAAAATGGAATTAATGAAATATTTCAGCTTACAGTCGACTAATTTTGGCTGATAATTTTTCTAAGAGAACGCTTTTAGATTTTGATCAGGCTTTGACTGCGCACGAACTCCAGCATTATAACTAAGAAGGCGGATAAGTGCAGATAGAAAAATGAAGATGAACTTAATAAAAAAATAGGAGTCAAAATTTAATCACGTATGATGGATATCCCACTCTTAAGAGAGTGCCATAGATTCAAAAACTCTTCTAAATTACCACTAAAATTTGGCTGTCAGTTTTCAAATTTTTAAAAGTCATCTCAGCCCTCTTAGTCCACCACCTAAAGGATTCTAAAAAGTAGCCTTGCCCTTGTAATTCGACAATTTTAGAGGCTATCTCTTTACCTCTGACTCTATTAGAACTTGTTTGAGCATTGAGAGTTGGAATCGATCTTTCCTTTATCTCTCTTTGCGGCTTTGCATCACCTACAAGAGATCTATTTTTTGCGGGAGAACGATTACATTTAGAGACTATCCAAGAGAGCGTCCTGCGTATCAAAGAGGGTACCTCTCTTACCCGCCGTGAGCAAAAATAATAAAAGGAGCGAGCTATTCTTAAAATTTTTTCTATACAACTCTCTTTTGATTTTTCTAAGAATTTTAAAGAGTCTTTTGAAAGAGGCGCCATAGCATTCATATGAGTAGGATCCTGAGACGCCCTACATCTCATAGTAGCTGCTTGTAAAGGGGTAATCATAATTAAATCCTCATTATTTAATGAATAAATAATAAGCGATTATGATTAAATAATCAAAATATAAATAATTATACCCCCAGCGTACCCAAGGGCCGCAGGAAGAGACGCCTTCTTTAAATAGGTGATAAAATCGACTTTTTCAATACCCATTAGAGCAACACCTGCAGCAGATCCTATGCTGAGCATGCTTCCGCCTGTCCCAGCTGTAAAAGCTGTTAAAAGCCAAAATGATGAGTCTATTGGGAAAGCAATTCTATCATACATTCCCATGGTTGCTGCAACAAGCGGCACGTTATCAATAATTGCTGATATTATCCCAATTACAGTGGCAATAGCGGTTGAATTATTCACAGTCTCATTTAAAAAAGTTGCAAGTAATTTTAAAATCCCAACAGCTTCGAGTGCGTCTATCGCAAGTAAGATACCCATAAAAAAGAGGATACTTGCAACATCGATCTTTGTTAAAATAAAGGGAATGCGTAAATGCTCTCTCTCCTCGTGTTTATGATGAATGATATCTGTTACAATCCAAAGAATTGCTAAGGCGAGCATAATTCCCATAAAAGGGGGCAGACCGGTCAGCCACTTGAAAATAGGAACAGCTATCAGCGAGAGGACGCCTAGAGCAAAAACTAGCTTAGAGCCAGGCTCTCTTTTTTCACTTCCATAGTTAATTTCAGGTTTTGGATAACTACCCTTTAATTTTGTTAGGTAAAAACCGAGAGGGATAACCATAGCAAAAAGACTTGGTAAAAAAATATCTTTCATAACCGCTAGTGTCGAAATACGGTTATCAATCCACAACATTGTTGTCGTCACATCTCCAATAGGAGTCCAAGCACCACCTGCATTTGCGGCAATAACAATCATACATCCAGGCAAAATCCTATCTTTATTGCTTGGGATTAATTTCCTTAAGATAGAAATCATCAAAATTGTAGTTGTCAAGTTATCTAAAACTGCTGAGAGAAAAAATGAAATCAAGGAGATCAAAACAATTAATTTGCGCTTATTCTGAGTATGAATCCACGATATAAGCGTATTAAAACCTTTGTGTGAATCAATCAACTCGACAAGAGTCATTGCTCCTAAAAGAAAAAAGATAATCTGCGAAACTCCACTTAAATGTTCCGTAAGCTTATGCATACTTGTTTCAAGAGAGCTGCTACAACCCAAAAAATAGACCATCCAGCAGAGCGCTGCAAGAGTAATCCCTACTGCTGTTTTATTCACTTTAATATAAAATTCAAAAATGATCCCCAAATATCCAATAATAAATATCCCTATCATAATAAATAGAAATGAGCCGCAAAGTTCCATCCGATACCTTATTTTATTTTTTGTTCTTCGTGAAGATTAACACCCTTAGAAAGAATGTGATGCAAGTGGACTAATCCGACTACTTTTGAGCCATCTAGAACAGGCAACATCATCACTTTTCGCTCGCCCTCCATCAATTTTAGAGCATCAAGCACTAACATCTCTTTGGTTGCAAAAAGCCACTCTTTTGTTTGTAATTGTTGCATGGGAAAAGAGAGCACAGCTTCTCCCATTTCCTCTAGCGCTCGTCTTAAATCGCCGTCTGTGAAAATTCCTTCTAGGTTCCCATCCTGATCGACTACTAGCAAACAGCCACATCTTTTTTGAGAAAGCTCGACTAAGACCTCTTTCAATAATTGATCTTTTGCGCAAAAAGGAAGCTCATCCCCTTTACTCATAATATCTTCCACCCGCTCCGCAATCATTTTTCCAATCCCGCCAGCAGGGTGATTCATTGCATACTGGTCAATGCTAAACTTTTTAGCTTGCATAAGCGCTACAGCTATAACATCTCCGAAAATTAATTGGATCGCTGTCGAGGTTGTTGGAGCAAGATCAAAAGGGCAAATTTCCCGCTCGATTGGGAGATAAATCACTAAGTCGCATAAACTCGCCAAGGGTGATGTTTTGGAAGAGACCCATGCAATTGTCCTAACTCCCCTTTTCTTCATAAGTTTCGCTATGTTTATAACCTCATCACTCTGCCCGCTTTTGCTTATCAAAACGACTAAATCCTTGTCAGTAAGCATCCCAATATCTCCGTGCACCGCATCTAAAGGGGGCAAATGATACGCTCTTGTTCCGGTTGACATCATAGTCTTAGCAAGTTTATCTGCAATAATCCCACTTTTTCCAACGCCTGTGAAAACAATCATTCCTTGACATGCAAGAAACTCATTTAGAACAATTTCAGCCCTATCCATCTCCAGGGAATCAAAGAAGTAATTAATAAACTGTCTCTGTCTTGTAAAAATCTCTCTCAACATATAGGGTCAATTATAGACAAGGAGATCGTCATGAGCAAGATAAAAGTCCCAAATGTTGTGGTTGAACTTCTTGGAGATGAAATGGCGGGGGTAATGTGGGCCTTAATCAAAGAAAAATTAATCCTCCCCTTTCTTGATATTGAGCTTAAAACTTTTGATTTAAGTGTAGAAAATCGAGACAAAACAAACGACCAAGTTACAACAGATTCAGCCTTAGCAATCAAAAAATATGGAGTCGGCGTTAAATGCGCAACAATTACCCCCGATGAAAAACGGGTTAAAGAGTTTGGGCTAAAAAAAATGTGGAGATCTCCAAATGGCACAATTAGAGCTATTTTAGGGGGGACAATTTTTAGAGAGCCTATTGTTTGCAAAAACGTTCCTAAATTAATTCCCTCCTGGAAAAATCCGATTGTTATTGGAAGGCATGCGTATGGAGATCAATATAACGCTCTAGATTTTCTTATCCCTGGACCTGGCAAGTTAAAAATTAGATTTGAAGGACCGAGAGAGACTATTGAGCACACTGTTCATGAGTTTGAAGGGTCGGGGATTGCTCTTGCGATGTTCAATCTTGATCAATCAATTTTAGATTTTGCAAGATCTTCTATGCACTACGCCCTGCAAAGAGAGCTCCCTCTTTTCCTTTCGACGAAAAACACGATTTTGAAAACTTACGACGGCAGATTTAAAGATATTTTTGAAGCCGTTTATAAAGCTGAATTTCAGGAGAAATTTACACAAAAAAAACTGACATACGAACACAGATTAATAGATGACATGGTAGCTTATGCATTAAAAAGTGATGGCAACTTTATATGGGCTTGTAAAAACTATGATGGCGATGTTCAGTCTGACTTTTTAGCGCAAGGGTTTGGCTCTTTAGGAATGATGACAAGCGTCCTTACTTCACCCGATGGAAAAGTTGCCCTTGCAGAAGCAGCTCACGGCACAGTTACTCGACATTTTAGACGTCACCAAAAGGGGGAGGCTACTTCAACAAACCCAATCGCCTCAATATTTGCATGGACAAATGGGCTAAAGCATAGAGGGTTTATCGACCATAATAAAGATTTGATAAAATTTGCAAAACTCCTCGAGACGGCCAGTATTCAGACAATTGAGAGCGGACATATGACAAAAGACCTCTCTCTTCTGATTGGCGGGAAACAATCTCACCTGGATACAGAGCTGTTTCTTCAGAAAGTTCAGGAAAAGCTTCGTCACCTTTTATAAACTGAAGAGCATTTTCATAAAGCTCTACCTTGTGTTTTATACTTTCAACTCTTCCAAGCAGATCTGGGCTCTCCCCTCTTTTCTTAAAATCGCTAATAACAGATTTTAAAAACAGTCTATCTTGTTCTTTATTAACTGGGTGTCTCCATGTTCCTCTATACAACCCTGGATGTAAAGAGACCTTTGCTATCCATTCTGAATGGCCATAAAGCTGCTGCTGTAAATAATGTCTTGTGAAATCTCTAAACGGTTTTTCCATTTTATAACCTCGAAATTCATCTACTCTCTCTTTAATTTGTTTAAAAATTCGATTCGCCTTGTGTAATAGCCTGTACTCTCCCCTTTCAACTTCTTCTACGTAGCCATCTATCCCAAACTTCAATTTTCCAAGAGCTGCAAAAAGATGCTGTTTAAAATAGGCTGCATTACAAAGCTCCATAATAAACGCATGCACTTTTTTTGCTAATGCATAAGAAGAAGCAGTTTCGTCTCCCCCTAAATTTAGATTTATATAAATAGTGGATCGCTCCATGTCATATTTTGCATAGAATGGGAAATCAATTATTGGGAGCACAAAAATAGTTTGTAATGAGACTTGTTCAATCAATTCGTTTAACTCCCTAGACTGCTTTTTTGCTCTATACACAATTTCAGTCACATTTTCTAAAAGAGGGTCTGAACGAAAAGAGCCTATCGCTTTTAAACTATGCATATCTCCTCCACTAATTGTCTAAAATGGTTTGATCCAAAAAGAACTTTAAATTCGATCTTGAGTGGGAAAACCCCTCTTTTATCCTCTAATTTTACAAAATCTTTTTCTGTGCACACTATTTTTTCAACTCCTAGAGCATGAGCTTTTTCTCTAAATAGATGAAACTCGTTAAACGATTCATGATCTTGCAAAACATGGGTCAAAATTATATCGGCGCCGAGAGAATTTAGCTCCGCGAAAAACTCATCAGGCTTACCAATTCCGCAAAATGCAGCTACCTTTCGCCTTTTGAACTCCTCTTTATTTAGAGCATGGTAAAAACCCCCAATTAATTTAGCACTCGCATACTGCCTGATTTGATATTCCGCTAAAGAAAACTCAGTTTCATTTCGCACCCCATTTACGACAATATAATCTGCTTGCTTTAATCGCTTCGGACTCTCTCTTAAAAACCCACACGGAGCAAAATATCCCCTTCCAAAAAGATCTTTATTGTGCAAAACTACGATCTCTATATCTCTATGCAAATACCTATGTTGCATACCATCATCTAAGACGATATAAGCGACATTAAGCGTTTCCGCAAACCTTGCACTCTTTGTTCTTTTTTTCCCTACAATCACTTTAGCAAATTCTATCTTCTCCGAAAGTAGATAAGCCTCATCCCCTTCGTCTGGCGATGAGACAATAAAAGGCTCTTTTTTTCTTTTTTTAGCTCTATACCCTCTTTCTAAAATAGCAACAGGTTGTTTAATTGTTTTTACTAAAAGCTCTGTAAATGGTGTTTTGCCGACACCCCCAAGGACAATATTTCCAACGCTTACAACAGTTTTTTTAGAGCGGTAACTAGGGATCAAACCTAAATCAAAAAGTGCGTTTCGCAAAAATGAACCGAATTTAAAAAAAAGAGAGAAGAGAAAAAGCACAAGGTGGAGAAGATTTTTTTTAGGGCGCCCAAGCTCTTTAAGAAACCACTTCTCTAGAGCAACCCCCATCATACAAACACTAAAAGCTCTTTTTCTACAGCCTCAATAATGATGTGCATAGCTGCCATATGAGCCTCCTGAATACGATCGGAATAAGAAAACCCATTTACAATCCAAAAGTCGTCACAAAACTCTTTTAAAACCCCACCCTCTTTTCCTAAAAATCCAATTACTTTAATTCCCCGCTCTCTTGCAGCTTTTGCAGCGCGGACTAAATTTTTAGAATTGCCACTTGTTGTTAGCGCAATGAAAAGGTCCTCTCTTTTTCCGAATGCTTCAATACACCTTGAAAAAACCTCTTCAAACGAGGTGTCGTTTGCAACACATGACATGTGACTCGGATCTGCTAAAGCCATTGCAGGAAAAGGCCTTCTTTTTTCTCTATAAAACCCTGTAAATTCTTCAGCAAAATGCATAGCGTCGCAAAGAGATCCTCCATTGCCCGCGATTAACACCTTTCCTCCAGATGAAAAACAATCGACAAGATAAGAGACAACTCTTTCTATAAACTCGACACTCTCCTCTTCTTGCAAGATAGCTATCGCCCTTGCCGCCTCTTCTACAGAATCTAAAATACCCTTTTTCATATCGAGCACATTTTAAATATTTGGTTAATTTCTTGCTAGTTGTATAATACGTTTATGAAAATTGGAATTGTTGGCGCAACAGGCCTAGTAGGTGAAGAACTTGTGAAACTTTTAAAAGAGGACAACTACTCTGACATCACTTTTTTTAAAAGATCTGATACCTTCGACTTTTCAAACATCGATCTGCTTTTTCTCTGTACGCCATCAACCGTTTCAAAAAAACTTGTCCCTCTTGCAATAAAATCTAGAACAAAAGTAATCGACTTAAGCTCAGCTTATCGAAATGATCCTCAAGTCCCTCTTGTGCTTCCAGCCGTTAACAAAAGCCTGCTAGAAAAAAATCCTCCTCTCATTACATGCCCTAACTGCATTGTAGCGATCTTACTTATGGTTTTAGCTCCCTTGCACAAAAAATACCACATCAAAAAAATGCAAATCACTACCTACCAGGCAGCAAGCGGAGCTGGTAAAGAGGGGTTAAAAGAGCTTTTAGAAAATAAAGAGCCCTTGGTATTTCCCCACCCTTTAGCAAATAACCTCTTCCTCCACGAATCGCCTAAGCTTGAAACAGGATATTCAGAAGAAGAAGAAAAAATCATCTTTGAAACAAAAAAAATTTTAAACGACTCTACAATCAAAATAAACGTTCGCTCCGTTAGAGTTTCTACGATACGAGCTCACAGCATGGCAGTCAACGTAACGTTTAAAAAAAACCCAAGCGACCCTGCTCTTATCTTAGAAGGTATTAAAGGGATCTTTTTTCACCCTTCACCGAACCCAAAGCTTGCAGAAGGAAAAAAAGAGATCTATTACGGACCTATCAGGAAAGATCTATCGAGTGCAAATACTCTCGACCTTTGGATCGTTGGAGATCAGTTGCTAAGAGGAGCTGCTCTTACAGCCAAAGAAATTGCAGACATTCTCATTATTTAGTAGAATCTATTTTTTTATATATGATAAGCTCTTCGCCCTTAATCAGGGAGAAGATTTATGCTCATTACTATTACAAAACCTCATTCATCTTTGTATGAGCCAGAAAAAATGAGTCTTAAACCGCCCTCTCCTTTGGCTGACAAGCCTCTTTTACCAATCATTAATCTACTTCTTGTTAGAAGGTTTACCTTCTCTCAAAAAATGATAGCAGAAGAGCGTCTAATCAGAGCAGACCTCACTACTTTAGTACAAATAGAAAAAAACCTCCCAAAAAAACTAAAAGATATCATCACGTCTTACTGGCATTTAATTGTGTTTCACCCTTTTGGAGAAAAGATCCACAAAGCTATTTCTCGGAATTGGAAAAAGTGCATGAATGCGCAAATGAACTATATATTAGATGTCTTTAAAACTTTTAACAGCTCTTCAAATTGGTCTGAAATTCCAAACCAGATTGCATATTTCACATCTGTTGCACAAATAAAGATTAGAGGGCTCATCAAAAAAAACTTACACCTTCCAGCATCTATAAAAGCAGTTGATTGTGAAAACCATCTTTATGCCTATGCCCTTTTTCAGGCAAATCTCTATAGCTTCTATCTCACAAATCTCTATTTAAGAAAAGGGATTGATTTGTGTATTGCAGGTCTTTCAAAGAGAGGGTACGATTTTACAGCCTCCCTTCTAGTTCGGCAGAAGCCAAAGGCAACAGAGGGTGAGTTGCGAGCAATAAAAAATTTAATTTCCTCTAAGTAAGACAGTAATTGCAACTTCATCTTTTGTCACATTGTGGGCTAAAATAAATGGAGTCAAAGGATCGAAATTTCCGATGTTCACAAAAGTAAATTTTTGCAAAATAATTTCATCACCTTCACTCCAATTCTCTAAACTTCCCAAATCTTCTGTAAGAGAGCGAAGTGATCCCGTTGAAAAAAGATGTAAATGGTGCCCCTTTACTCCTTGGACAAAATCAAGAGATTTTAGTTTATCTAACTTTCCTAAAAAAGTGCTTGGCTCTGAAAAGCCAAATGAGCGATCTATGATGAGATGCCCTCTTTCAGTTTTTACAACAAAAACTCTCTCAGCTCTTTCCCAAAAATACTCTTCTTTATTTTCTAATAAGTAGAGATCTCCATTTGAAAGCTCTATCATATCACTAAAAATCTTCGCTGTTGAAAGATCATTTTCAACAACTCTTCCAACCTCTTTGCACATCACTTCTACTTGGGTCAAATTGTGCAAAAGAACATACCCTCCAGAAATTTTTAAAACTAACACATCATCATCTTCATCAAATAATTGAAGATACTCCGATTCGTTTGCAGTTAAAACAAGCCCTTTATCTAAAATAATATAATCTCCTTTCACATAGGAGATAACCTGCTCAATAGGTTCGTCCGTCTCATATACCCCTTGTATTTCAGATTCATCTGTAGAGGTCTTTTCTAAGGGAGCTACTTCTAAAAAAGAGTGAATCTCACCTTCTATTGGAGGAATATCATCTGCGAAAAGCATTCCGCTCATTAAAATTGCAACTAATTTTTTCATACTCTACCCAAAAACTAATTTAAAATTTTTATACTCCTCTATGAATTCTTCCGCAAGGACTCTCTTTAAAGACGATTGGCTATTTATTCAGCTTTAAGATAGAGCGAAAAAAATTAAGATACGAGCTAAAGAGCAAAGTAGCTCTGCCATTACAGCCGATACAAGGGGCCTACGGACTTTCAAAAATCTCCCTTCAAAGCTTTCCCGGCAAAGTGCCCCTCGCAGATGAAAATAGTCGTCAATCGGGTTTTCTACCATAGTTCACTAAAATCTGACAAAAGTTTACCTCAATTTTACTCTAAAGACTAGAACCGAAATGTGATGTCTAATGTGAGGCCTGACCCCAAATGTTATTACACTCCACCAAATGTGAGGCCTGACCCCAACTCCACCAAATGTGAGGCCTGACCCCAAATGTCACCACCAAATGTGAGGCCTGACCCCAAATGCTATTAAAGTAATTAATTGAAAATATTAAATAATTATGTTATAATTGTGTAAATTAACAATAATTAGGAGGTTTTTATGGAATCACCTAGAGCTATATCGCAAGATTTTAAAATACAGTTAGTTAAAGCTCTTGCAAGTTATGAAAAACTCAGAGGAGATCGCTCAGGAAGAAAGTATGTTGTTATTAAAAGGTCTGATACAGACGGCTACACCACAATAAGCAAAGCAAACTGGCTTGTCCTTAAAATTCGGGCGTTTCTTCATTTACTCGGAATCAACTGCCTTTACCATAGCGCTCTTCAAAGTGATAAAAATATACTCACGCGAGCTATTATTTCTATTTTAAATGATCAGAATACGACTCAATTTGAGAAAAATAGAGTTATTCAGGCAGCTGCTTGTTTTCTTGGGAGAGTAAAAAAGTCATTAGACACAAATTTAAAAGAAGAATTAAAAACAACGCTTCAAAATTCTGCAGCAAGGATCACCCCATCTAACAGTTTCACCTCAGAAGCTGACTACAGTAAACTTTTAGATACTCTAAATTTCGGAACTCATGATTGGAAGGGGCCATTAGCTACCTTCTTATCGACACAAGGAACATTTATTCAAACACAAAATGGGCAATTTTCTCGATCAGAGATTGCTGAATTTAATAGACTTGTTAAAGAGTTTTTAAGAACAACTGTAGGGGAACATTTAGTAGATTTTTTAGAGATTAATCCTAATGAGATGTTAAATATAGATAAGATTAGACCTATCTATTTTAAAATAGGTCGATCCAATCTTAAAGAGGTAAAAGGTTATAATGAAATTAAAGCCTATTTAGCTAGCTCTGGATACAATGCCAAAACCCTAACCGATGGACAATATGAAGAATTCCTTCAGCATCTAGTTACTAAAGCACAAACAAAAGCGTTTATTCTGCCTAAATCCCAAGGCTCAGATATTTGCCAAGCGTTTTTTCAAAGAGAGCTAAGAGAATTCAATGAGAAATGTGCCGCAGAGACTGAATAAGAAGTAGATTTTCGGCAACAGGGTGATGGAATGTAAGGCGGGCATGTAGAAGGTCAATTCCTTCCATAACCGCCTTTGTTTTTGCTTTGTATTTATAATCGCCACAAATAGGAGAGCCAATCGCTGAAAATTGCGCTCTAATTTGATGATAGCGGCCAGTGATTAATTCTACCTCGGCAACACCTTCCTCAATTTGTCTGTAGTGAAGAATAGCCTCTTGCCCTTTTGGGCTAACGATTGTATGGTAATCTTGTTTTTCTAAAAAATGTCTAAGCGTTCCCTTCGGAGCAGGCAAATTTCCCTCGTACCTCAACCTGTATGTTTTTTTCCAGTCTCCGTTCCTAATCTGCTCATTGAGCCTTGTTAACGATTTGCTTGTTCTTGCGCATACGACAATGCCAGCTGCAACTCTGTCTAATCTGTGTACGGGATGTAAAAAAACGTTTCCAGGTTTTTGAAACTTCTCTTTTAACCACTCCCTACCTCTTGTTTGGACCGAATCAGTTTCACCCCCTGCTGGCTGAGTTAAAAGAAGAGGTGGTTTATCTACAATGAGTAGATGGTTATCAAGATACAAGATTTCGCTGTCTAATAGCTTCATACATCACTACACTTGCCGAAATAGAGGCGTTTAGAGAATCGACATGCCCTTTCATCGGTATTTTTACAGGGGTACAATTTTTGTTTTCTAGCCAAAGAGGCGTAAGTCCCATTGACTCGCTCCCTACAACTATACAGGTTCGTTTTTTATAATCGACGTCATGGTAGAACTTCTTTGCAGAAGGCGTTGTAACAACAATTTGAAAATGGTTTTTCTCTAAAAAGGCAAGCGCCTCTTTTGCGCTAGATTGAACTATCGGAAGACAAAAAATTGCGCCAAGACTTGCTCTGACAACATTTGGATTAAAAATATCAACAACTGGGTCTGCAATAATAATGCCCTCTACTCCAGCTGCATCTGCAGTTCGTAAAACCCCTCCTAAATTTCCCGGTTTTTCAATCGCTTCTAAAAGAAGAACCAAGGAACTATTTTTTATATCAGCCCAAGACGAGAGTTTTGATTTGCAAACAGCTATACAATCGCCTCGATAAGAGACATTTTCTAAAAGCTGTTTTGTCATAGGAATTGTAAGCGAGGATTTTTTTTTCATCTCATTTACAAATGGGGTCATTTCAGAGTAGTAGAGAGTGTCTATCTCTTTTGCTAAACTGATCTCTTTTTCTCCTTCAACAAGAAACTCTCCTAAACTATCTCTTACTTCTCTTTTATGCAGATCTTGCAACTTTTTAAAATGTCCGTTTTGTCTGCTAGTTATAGGTTCCAAAGCGCCTCCAAAAGATATTTAAGGACAAAATCTCTATACTCTCTTCGTGTATGATTTGGAGCTAGAGGAATTAGCCTACTCTCTATCACTTGATCTCTTCTCCCTATCGCCATCCAAACTGTACCAATAGGTTTTTCTAATGTTCCTCCCGATGGGCCTAAAATCCCTGTCACAGAAATAGCAAGCTCTGCACTTGTCACCTCAAAAAGCCCTTCACACATTTCAATCGCTACCTCTTTGCTAACAGCACCAAAGCTTTTAAGTGTCTGCTCCGAAACATGCAAAATCTTATTTTTTAACTCATTAGAATAAGATACAACCCCCCCTAGAAGATACTCCGATGCAAAAGGAAGCTCTGTTAACGTTGCAAGAAGAAGACCCCCTGTACAAGATTCAGCTACGGCAAGTCTCTTTTTTTCTTTTAGAAGCTTGTTATGAACCTCTTCTACAATTTCCAATTAAAAAACTCCTATTTGATACGTTTTTAAATCCCTCAACTCTTTTTGAAAAGAGGAGTTTTTCCCTATCCGAAATGTCGCGTTGATTTTTTTCCCTTTAATGGAAAAGGGGGAAGGCTTTGTGTTCTCTCTTACCCATTTTTGCAAGTTTTTAAATCCCTCTGTATTCGGAGAGTCTAAATCTTTCAAAACTTGCACGATCTTTTTTTCAATAGGATCATAAAATATTTGGGGATAGGAAAAAATAAGCCCCCATCTAATGCTATCTTTTCCAAAAACCATTGGCTGTATTCTATCATCAATTGTCAGAGTAAATTGATGCTCTCTTATTTGGATAACAGGAGATTTAGGGTAAATTAAATATTTATCTTGTCCTACCTGAAGGCCATACACATCGTTTTCATCATAAGTCATTAAAAGGGGCTCTAACTTCTCGCTCACATCAGTTTCTAAACTTTTTAAATACCTGTCGTAGTGAGTAGAAAACTCTTTTTTCGTTTTCGGCTCTAGCGAAGTAAGAATCTCTCCTGTTCGAAAAAACTTAACATCCCCCATTTCGTCTAAAAAATGATTAAACTCTTCAGAATCAACAAGAAAAGCTAAACTTAGCCACTTTGATACTTTGTATTCAATTCTCTTTTGTAATAGATCCATGCTCTAATTTTTTGGGTGTAATCAATAGCCCCAAACTTCCGATAAAAATCATAGCATCTGCAAAGTTAAAAATCCCATAAGATCTTCCCCAAAAAAGAAAATGAAACATGTCAATGACATGCCCATACAAAAATGAGTCTATAATATTTCCTAAAGCGCCAGCTAGAATAGAGATAATAAAAAATATTTTTTTGAACGAGTGGTCTTCTTTAAAAAGATAACAGATCAGGGCTAAGACTGCAAAAATGCGAAAAATTAAGATCGGCTTAAAAAAAGCTTGGAACATGCCAAAAGCGCCCCCTCGATTTGTCACATGATGGATATAGAAATCTACACCTAAAAAATTTTTCCATACTAAAATGGGCTCATTCACAGACGAATTGACCCATTTTTTTATAAAAAGATCCACTCCTACAAGAAAAATTAGCAATAAACTAATTTTTAAATACTTAAATGAGTCCTTTCTCAAATTTTTCTTGCGCCTCTCTTGTCATAGATGCATAAGGGATTGCTTCAAGTCTTTTTTTAGGAATTGGCTCTCCTGTGATTTCGCAAATACCGTAGGTGCCCTCTTCTATTTTTTCCAAAGCGTAATCGATTTGTTTAATGACGTCGATCCCTTTGCTTGCGATTTCGATACTAATTGTCCGATCAAAATCTTCAGTTCCCTCATCCGCATGGTGTTGCGAAGAGCCCCTTGAGTCATCTGAAGATTTTACATCAGAAGCTGTCCCCTCAAACGAAGTTTGAAACTGTTTTTTTAGGTTAAGTAATTGTTTTTTAAAATCTTCTATTTCACTTTTGCTTAAAGACATAGTTTATATACCCCTTTCCTCGCCTTCAATTGCATGCATCAGTTCATCTTTATCCTTAAACCGTCTATAAACGCAAGCAAATCGAATGTATGCAATCGTATCTAAATTTTTTAATCTTTCCATAACAATTTTTCCAATTGTTAGGGTATCTATTTCTTTTGTCTGTCTCTCAAGAATTTCTTGCGTTACTTCAGATGCGATAGCGAGGACCTGCCCGTGGCTAATTCTTGTATGCCTGCAAGCGGCGTCAAGACCTCGAATAAGCTTTTCGACGCTAAATTCTTCATATCTCCCGTCGCGCTTTTTAACTTGAATAAGAAGATCAACAGTTTCAAACGTTGTAAATCTTTTTAGACAAGAGAGGCATTCCCGCCTTCTTCGAATGGCATTCGATTCTGACGCATTCCTTGAATCAGTTACTTTTGTCTCTTCATGGCCACAAAACGGACACTTCATAGGTATAGTCCTAGCTCATATCAAAAAAAATTCGGAGGAAGTGGGATTCGAACCCACGATACGCGATTAACGTATACACGCTTTCCAAGCGTGCTCCTTAAGCCACTCGGACATCCCTCCTTAAAAAGGAGCGGAAATATAGCGAAAAAATCTTTTTTAAGCAAGTCGTTTGCTTTTATATGGGTTTTTATATTATTATCGCTTTATGAAAAAATATTTACTTCTTCTTCTCTGCCTGTTTAGTTGCTCCAAACCAAAAGAAAATTTGTCTCTCACACCTCTTATATTAGTTAGCGTAGAGCCTTATGTTTCTATGGTGCAAGAGATCGCGGGAGACGCTGTTATTGCAAGATGCGTTCTTCCCTCCTATGTCGACCCCCATAACTGGGAGGCTAAACACAAAGATCTTGAATCGTATGACAAAGCAACCCTTTGGTTCACAATTGGAGAAGGGTTTGAATCCCCTTTATTGAAAAAATTAAAATCGATCAATCCGCACATAAAATCGATTCCTTTATTTCAAACATTTGAAAGAATTAGCTCATGCTGCGATCACCATCATGATCACTCTCATGCGCATAATGAATCTGGTTTTGATACACATTTTTGGCTAGATCCTATCTTAGACATTAAACAAGCAAAAGTTATTTGCGACACTCTCTCAAGGCTCATTCCGGAAAAAGCGCTTATGTTTGAAGAAAACTATTTTCATCTGAAAGAAAAACTGACGCACATGGATGAAACTTTTTCAAAGTCGCTGAAACCTCTTCGCAATAAAATCCTTGTAACCTCTCATGGAGCCTACACCTATTTTTGCAAACGGTACAACATAAAACAACTTGTGATCGAGCCAAGCGAAGGAAAAGAACCAAGACCTAAAGATCTGACACTCTTAGTAAACGAATTAAATAAAGAGCATTCGCAAATTTTAGGCATATTTACACAGCCGCAACACTCAAATAAGGCTGCTAAAATTCTTGCAAACGCTCTTTCTGTAAAAGTCTACTCTGTAGATCCGTACAAAAAAAATTACCTAGAAACTATGGTGCTTTTAGAAACTTATCTTACAGCTGCAAATGAATCAACCCATCATTGATATAAAAAACGTCTCTTTCCAGTATAGAGAATCGCTCATCCTAAAGGATATCTCCCTTTCTTTTCAAAAAGGGGGCTTTTATATTCTTATGGGGCCAAACGGAGGCGGAAAGACCACTCTTTTAAAGCTCATTATGGGCCTTGTCTCTCCAAAATCTGGCACTATTCGTGTAAATGGAGAAAAGCCAAAAGAGATGTGCTGCACAATTGGGTATGTTCCTCAAACACTTTTTTTTGACTCTCTTTTTCCTCTCACTGTTCTTGAGTGTGTTTTAATGGGCCAATTATCTAAACTATCCTGGTATGGAAAATATCCAAAAGCTGTCAAAGAATCTGCTTTAAAACTCCTTAGCTCTCTTGGAATTTTAGGCCTAAAAAACAGAACAATCGGCTCACTTTCTGGAGGTCAAAGGCAAAGAACTCTTCTTGCAAGAGCTCTACTTTGTGATCCAGACATTCTTTTGCTAGATGAACCGACAAGCGGTCTTGATATGGAAGCTTCGACTTTTATTCAAAATAAGCTCCAAGAATTAAAAGGAAAAAAGACTATTTTACTCGTAACACATTCCCTTGCAGAAATGACAAGCTCGATTGATCAAGCAATTTGCATTTCTACAACGGCAAGCTTGATTCCAAGCAACCAACTCTGCAAGCACTACGCGATGGGTGTTTACCACCCCGGAGTCGAACTATGATTGAGTTTTGGTTTGCATTAAAAACAAATCCTTTTTTAAGCATGGCTTTATTTGCAGGACTCGCTGCAGCTTTTGCAAGCGGAATTGTTGGCCCCTATGTCGTATCGAAGCGGATTGTTTTTATTAGTGGCAGCATCTCTCACGCAGTTCTAGGAGGGATCGGGATATTTGTTTTTTTAAACTACATAACAGGCCTTACGATTTTTAATCCTCTCATCGGCTCTTTAGTCTCTGCTATTTTTTTTGGGTTTATCATAGGAGCCTCTCACCTCTACTATAAAGAGCGAGAAGACACGGTAATTGCAGCCATTTGGTCATTTGGAATGGCTATTGGAGTGATATTTATCGCAGTTGTTCCAAACACGAATACCCAGCTCATGGATTTTTTATTTGGAAACCTTCTTTGGGCTGGCCCTTCGGAGCTGAAAATGCTCCTTGCTTTAGATGCATTTGTCCTTCTAGTCTGCCTCATTTGTCATAAAAGATTTTTGGCAATCTCTTTTGATGAGACCCAATCCTACCTTCAAAAACAACCTGTAACATTTATTTATTTTATTCTTTTGACACTGGTCGCTATTACTGTCGTTCTCATGATTCAAACAATTGGGGCCATTTTAGTGATTGCGATGCTTTGCCTGCCAGCCGCTGTAGCAAATCTTTTTACAAGACAACTTTCAAAAATGATTTGTCTATCGGTTATCCTCTCTCTCTTCTTTACCTTTATAGGAATTTATTTATCTTACAGCTTTAATTGGCCTCCAGGAGCAACAATTGCACTTGCAACTGCTCTTATTTACTTTTTATCTTTACCTCTAAAGAACCGTTCTATATAATCATCGCACATTAAAGAATGAGGTTTACTGCTATGTATGCAATCATCAAAACGGGAAATAAACAATATCGCGTAAAAGAAGGCGATGTCATCGACGTACAAAAACTTCCAGGCGAAGCTGCAACTGTTGTTAAGTTTGAAGAAGTTCTTTTACTATCTACAGGAAATACTATTAAGGTCGGTGCTCCGGTCCTTACTGGCGCTTCTGTAAAAGGTGAAATCGTAGAACAATTTAGAGACGAGAAACTCTTCGTTTTTAAATACAAAAAGCGTAAAAATTGCCGCAGAGGAAAAGGACACCGTCAAAGTCTTTCTCGCGTCAAAATTACTGCAATTGAAGGAGGAATATAAATGGCACATAAGAAAGGTCAAGGTTCTTCTAGAAACGGTAGAGATTCAAGAGCGCAAAGACTCGGCGTGAAAAAATTCGGCGGCCAAGAAGTCATTGCTGGGAACATTATCATTCGTCAAAGAGGGACCCAGTATCATCCGGGCCTTGGCGTTGGAATGGGATCAGACAGGACTCTCTTTGCTTTAAGAAATGGAAAAGTCCAATTCTCTGAAGGAAAGAAACGAGTCGTTTCGGTCATGTAAATGATTATTACAGAAGACGATCAAGAAGAAATTTGCTCTCAGGATGATAGCTGCTTTGACAGTGATTACGATGAGAGCCTATTTATTGAAGAAGAAGAGGACTTACCCAAAAAGAAGCGCCTGTCGAATCGTCATGACTATCTTGATAAAATTATTTTAACACTAACAGCAGGACGAGGCGGAAACGGCAAGGTTGCTTGGATTCGCACAAGATTTCGTCCTAAAGGTGGCCCTTCCGGCGGAAACGGAGGCAAGGGTGGCTCTGTTATTATTCAAGTCTCAAAAGATCTTTTGTCGCTAGACCACTTCCGAAATACGAGAATCATCAAAGCCGAAAATGGTGGAGATGGCGGAACTTGTCAATGCCAGGGGAAAAAGGGGCTTGATCGAATCATCAAAGTGCCGTGCGGAACACTTGTAAAAAATTTAGAAACTGGCGAAATCATCAAAGACCTTATCCAAGATGGAGAAATGTTTGAGATTTGTGCTGGTGGAAAAGGTGGCCTTGGAAATGAGCACTTCAAGACACCGACAAATAGAACGCCTAGACATGCAACACCTGGAAAACCAGGCGATCTTCTTGAAGTTGAACTAGAGCTAAAACTGATTGCAGATGTCGGATTTGTAGGCCTTCCAAATGCAGGGAAATCGACTCTCTTAAACGCCTTAACAGCAACTGAAGTTAAAATTGGCGACTACCCTTTTACAACACTTAAGCCAAACCTAAGCTACCTCGAATTTGATGACTACTCGCGCATCTATTTAGCAGATATTCCAGGGATTATTAAAGACGCCCATGTAGGAAGAGGTCTTGGGCTAGAGTTTCTCAAGCACATTGAGCGAACAAAAGTCTTAATTTTTGTCATTGATCTTGCAAAAGAGCACGAAAGTGATCCCCTGCACGACTTACATCTACTTCGTGCCGAATTAGAGCTCCATAACCCCGCACTATTAGAAAAGCCATTCCTCGTCGCTCTAAATAAATCAGATCTTCCAGAGTCAGAAGAGCACTTAAAGCAATTTATAAAAAACTACCCTTTTGACAAAGAGACTCTTTTCCCAATATCGGCTCTACAAAAGCAAAACCTAGACCCTTTTGTAAGCGCGATGCGCAAAGCGGCTCTGGCTCCCAAAAAGCAAAATGCAACCATCTCCTTTGAATACCTAAAAACTCTCCAACAAGCCCCTGCTTTATAAATTTAACAGATTAATCTGTTGAACAGGTTAAAAACGGCTTTGTTTCTGGCAGCCATGGTGTTCTATTAGGCGGACCAATTTTTTGTCCTTTACTTGCATCGGGTCTATTAGGAAGAGTCACCGCTGGAAGGTAGGGATTTGCGTACACTGGTGGTGTTGTACAAGCATTTAAAGATTTCGTACAATCTAGAGTGCAATCGGTACATATTGGCGTAAATTGCATTTGCGCTACATTGAAAACAGCATGATCCCAAACAACTTGATTGGGCGCCTCACCCGAAGTAGTGCAAGTTGCAGGTGTGGGACTCTCTATTATTGTATGAGGACAACACCCCTCTGTTGATATACCCTGATTAAATGCACAACAAACCTGGCAACCGGCCCAATCTGGATTCCAGGCACCTGCTACAATTCTTGTTGCAGTAATGGGAATATTATCTAGTCCATACTGATTACCAGTCCAACCACATCCCCATTCTACATCATCAACAAACCATTTTATGAAACCAGGCTGTCTTGAAGTAGGATAGACTCCATTCGGATCTGAAGAAAGTGGATTTACATCTACACCTGAGTGAAAAAGTATTGAAAGCTTATGATATTTCCCATCATTAAGCGTAATATTATTAGGCATTTGCGTATGCATTGTAAAGTTATTTCCAGCTCCACCCCATTGTCCTCCCCACCCATTTAATCTACCCACATTATTTGCATAAGCATCTGTTGCATCAGGACAGGCCCCATTCATTTCTATATCAATTTCAGTGTTACGTAGAGGGTTTGCCTCATATAAAAGCTTTGGCCCTCCTGATACGCTGTAATCAATTGCATGATAGATCCAAAAAGCAAAGCTACATCCAGTAGGATTGGCAGGCTCACTCCCATTCATAATTTTATTGCTTGCTGCATCATAGACACCTTCTAACCTAAGCCATATATCCCACTGACCAGCGCCGTAATAGGCATTAGACATCAAATAGGCACTTTGATTCGGATTTTTAGCATGACTGCTATTATTTACTGTAAGCGCCATAACATAATTTTCAGAAGATGAATTTCCAAAAAGTGTTTGGAGTTGTGTGTTGCCATCTGAATCTGCATTTATAGTGACATTATCTAGCGAACCTGCCGTATGAAACCCACCTAATATCGTAAGCCCATGTGGCCATCCAAGTTCTGTTCCACCTAACGTTTGCGCTGTCTCATTAAATAGTGTGGCTCCAACACTCCCATTTGTAGAAGCTGTTTGTGGCGCTCTCCATAAAACAGCCTGCTCACTAAGTGTACTTTGTGTAGTTGCAGAAACCGATGTAATTGCAGGAATTGGATTTTGCATCCCGTATCCCTCCATCACAGTTGGCGTTTTTTGTTTAAGAGTCACATTTGTAATAGCTACTGATAAATTTTTCTGATAAATCTGAAATTGTAAATTAGGATTTGCAGGAGCTTTTAAAGTAAAAGTATAAATCCCAGTATTTTGAGTTTTTAAGCTTATGTCATAATATCCAAGGTTGCTGCTATTTGCCCAAGCACTGCTTGCGCCTATTGGAAATAAAAATGAAACTGCGTCAGTAATTTCATTTGATTTCGTCATGTCGTACATGTATAAGTCTAGGGAATTTTGTGCGCTATCATTTGCAATTACATAATAATCAAAACTCAGTGTGTACTCTACACCTGGTAAAAGAATGCTTGCTCCCATAAAAAAACCAGAAATCCCAAGAATATTTCCTTGTTGCAAGTTGATTATTTGACAACTACATCCTTGTAAAGTTAGATAAGTCGGATATCCGCTTTCAAAAGGAGCTGTGCATAATTGTTTATTATTAGTGATATTTGTATAAGGAGCAACTGACGTATCAAAACAGACAGATGATCCAGAGCATGTACCCCTACCCCCTGAACAAATCCCGCCAGCACTAGCGCAAGTTCCTGTACAAGAACCATTTGGATCTGAGCATGTTTGACTAGAATCCCCTTGACAAACAGGATGGCAAGTTCCTTTACATTCGCTTCCCGCACAAAGAGTGGCATCAGATGGATCATTTGTACATTGAGGCCCTTTACTATTACAATAATCTCCGCTCTCAGTACAATCGCTGTTGGTATAGCAATTTCCACCTGATAGATGGCAACTTCCAGCTGCCCACATACAATCAGCTGCACACCCCCCTGTGCCACAGCTAGCACTACTTCCATCCAAACACTGAGATCCTGTCATACCGCATTCGCTTTGACAAGTACCCGTCCCACCCGTACAGGTTTTTGTAGGATCTACCTGACAACTTCCGCTGCAATTACCCGTACAACTTCCAATTCCTGTACTACAATTACCTTTTGCATCACAACTGCCTGTACATGTATTTGCACAAGTCTCTCCTATGGCACCTCCTTGACAAATAATACAACCTCCTTGGCATGTTGGGGCGCAGACCTGGGAAGAATCTAATAAAGCAGTAGGTGAAGGGACTACCCAACCTGGAGCTGATGTTCCTTGGGTCAGTGTTTGCACACCCCAAAAATTTGGATTAAAGATAAGATTATCACCAGGTTTCCCATTCCAAAATGGATCGGTGTAAGGAATTAATCCTTCAACAAGTGTAGCATTTGCTAAATCTATCACTCCACCTTGACAACCTGCTTGGTTAGATGGAATTGAAATTACAATCGTTACAGCCTTTATTGTTTCAGGTGTTGTTGCAGCAGTTCCATCTTTATAAAGAGATTGAATAGGATCCCCAGGATATGTAGCTGTATAATTATAAGGGCTATTAATTGGGCTTTGCACTGATGACCCTACAATAAATGTCATTCCCGCTTTTTGCCAAACACTTGTAAGATTTGAGTAATCGTAATTATTTCCTTGTCCGCTATAAGATGGTTTCCTTGGGCAATTTTCCGAATCTGTCGTCAAACAAACAGCTACATTCCCTTCATTTTGAAGAGATTGCTCTAACTGTGTAAATCCTAATTGATTATTTCCAGGCTCATAAGGATTGCCATTTCCAAAAATTGTAATAGAGGGTGTATACGATTGATTATTTCCATTTGTGGCTGAAGCGATCGAAATTGGGTTATTTGTTCTATACCAAATAGAAAATGTATAGAGTGTCCCGGGTTTAAATTCAGGCAAAGTAATTGTCTGATAGAGCACCATATTTACTGAAGCTTTTCCAGACTGACAAGAACATGCCTGCCCTATTATAACGTCACCATTTGTATCAAAACAGTCCTTTTCTGTAACTGTTGGAAGTGGCTGTCCTGGAATAACACACTCTCCAGCCCCATTACAATTGCCGGGGCAAGTAGAAGGTCCAACGGTAATACTTAAATAATCAGTTATTTTATCAAATGGTAAATTGCCATTATTGATCACATCATTTGGATCAGCATATGACTCATTTGCCAATCCAAATCCTGTTGGAATCCCTGGCGTTGGCTGAGTTGCATTTCCTGAAAGTGATCCAATTGTCCAGCTTGAAATTCCTGCTGATGTAGCATTTGAGAAAGTAGGATTGGAAAAAAGATTAGGAATCGGATTTGGCAGAGGATTGGTTGTCACAGAAAAAGAATACGGTTTTGAATATTTTCCCGGAGTATAGTTCGGCCATGTTTGATTAACTTGAGCGGGAATAGGCGTTACAACAAAAATACTGTACCAATAAGTAGTACTTGGTAAAAGACCTGCATCTGCAGTTAATAAACCCGCTGTATTTTTTGATAAAGGAGGGTCACCTATAAAATTATTAATGCCCACATAAACAATCGTTGTACCAGGATCACTTAATGTTTGTGGAGGAGCCTCTGCATTTGCAGATGACCTACAAATTACATATCCTGCATAATTATTTGCAACAAGGCCTCCTACAGGCTCTCCCCAATACAAACTGACCCATGTTGCACCTGGATAACCCCCACCTGAAGTTACAGATAAAATAGAAGAATCAGGATTCCCCCAATTCGATCCATAGAATGCATAATTATTTATATTAGCAACCATAATTTTATTTCTTTTTTATTTAATTAATTATTAAACTAAATATAACAAAAATTATATAGTTATTAAACTGAAAAATTTCACTTTGGCTAAAAGATCGCTTCAGATCTTGATCAGGCTTTAGAAGCTGCTTCTTAGCCGGCGCGCGAAGCCCCGCTTGTGGTTCACAATTGGAATGAGCGCGGATCAAAAGATGAAGATGAGATTAACGCGAAAGTGAAATTTTTCAGTTTAATGTCTATAATTAGCACTTTTTTAAGTTGTCGGAAAGACTTCATAAGGCTTTGTCTCAGGCAGAGCTCTGTTCCGGTTTGATGGAGGCAAAGTAGCGCCTTTTGTTGGATCTGGCCTTGCAGGAAGGGTTACATCAGGGTAATAGTTTGGATTTGTAGGTAATGGACAATCAAGGCATGTGGGGGTAAATTGTATTTTTGCAATATTAATTGTAGCTGTACTCCAGTCATTACAAGGAGGACAATATCCATTTTTAGCATAACTTGGCGCATACGCATCATATGCACTCTGATGAGGAGTTACATCAGATTGATTAGCACAGGTGCCGCAAAAACAATTCGCCTCACTTGGTGGTTTACATATTGTGCTCCCACTTGGTTGCATAGGAGCTGGGTTATCGTGGCAACCATTGCAAACTCCTGGCGTATCATAGCAAAGACAAGAACCTGCCCAATCTGTTGCCTCAGGCCCAAAAACTAATCTTGTATTCGTCATAGGGACGTAATCATAGCCGTAGCTATTGCCTGTCCAACCACATCCCCACTCTACATCATCAACAAACCATTTAATAAATCCGGGCTGTCTTGTCCCTGGATAAATGCCGTTTGGATCGGCAGAAGTCGGTAAAATATCAGTTCCAGAATGGAAAACTATTGAAAGTTTATGATAATACCCATCATCAATGTTTACTCCATTCGGGAATTTTGTCGTAGCTGGCATTTGCGTGTGCATTGTAAAATTATTTGTGCAATCTGAAGAGCAGCCCCATTGTCCGCCCCACCCATTCAATCTCGCTATGTTATACCCATAATTTTGAGAGTAATCAGGGCAGGCCCCGCCAATTTCGATATCGATTTCTGAATTTAGTAATGATTGCGCATAAAGCATAGAAGGTGCACCCCCCGCAACACTTAAGTCTAATGCGTGGTAAATCCACATAGCTATAGATGTTCCTGTAGGATTATATACACTACCAGGACCAGAAAAACTCTTTCCTGCATAGGTTGTGATACTTGCCAATTTTACCCACATATCCCATCTTCCAGACCCGTAATACCCATTTGATTGTAAAAATGCACTCGCGTTTGCAAAATAGGGTGTTCCATTGTTATTTATACTATTTGCTTTAGTGATAGCTAAGACATTTCCAGTTGAAGCTCCTAAAATTGCTTTTAAATCACTGTCTGTATCTGTTACAATATCAACCCCGGCAGCAACATTTATCCCTTTGTTATTAATATTTTTACCCGGAGGCAAATCGACGCAGAGCTCGTGATATGCACTCAAAAGAGTCATACCCTGTGATGAATCTAATTGCGTTCCGTCAAGCCTATAAGCTGTTTCATTAAATAGTTGTTTTGTTACACTATCTGAACTTTTTGGAGGAAATTTCCACACAATAGCATGTTTATCTTTTTCAGCAAAAGTTGTGTAGGGAACTGCAGATAAAACAGGATAAGGACTTTGTATTCCATAAGTCTCCACTAGATTTGGATCCTTGCTTGGGGATAAAACAATATGCGAAATAGCTACTGTTACAGAAGATGCTACAGCTCCTGATGGCACATTTAAAGAGAATTGAATTTGAGGATTTAGTCTTGAAGGGCACTCAAATGTGATTGATTTAGAGTGAAATGCCCCATCTATAGTGAGTCCATCTACGGTGAGTGAAACTTCTGCCCCTTTGGAGATATCTAAAATATTGAGTGTAAGATTAAGATCATTTGCCGTAACACTATTTTGAACTGCGTAGGAAAATGTCATTGTATAAGTAGTCGGCGCTAGTGTAAACGAGCTAAACATAGAGGGAGTCGATCCAAAAATATTACCTTGTGTGACAGATGTAGGCTGACTACATGCAGTGAGCGCGATATACGAATCAATAGCAGAATTTGGTGTAAATAGGTTACAAAATTTTGGGGGGGATTGGTTATTATATCTTTTATCTTTCGGATCATAAAAGCAAATAGTTGATCCCTCACACACATTTGGAGCTGGATTAACCGATGAATCAAATTCCCAAAAAGGGGCAACACTGCCTGCTGTAGGTGTGTACAAACCGTCGAAAATTGGGTTATATACAAGATTTGGATTTGGCATGGCTGGTATTTTCCAAAATGGATCTGTAAAAGGAATTAAGCCTTCCACAATCACAGGATTTGCCAAATCAATAATACCTGCAACAGGATTATCTTTTTCATTACTTTTGAACTGAAATTGGAGGGTAATTGTGTCAAAATTAGCAACCTTAGCCATAGGAGTTTGAACAGGATCACCCCCATTATATGCATTCAAGACAGTACTTGGAAGGGGCGAACCAATTACAAACGATACTGTTATCCTTTGCCAAATATTTATCCAAGCTGGATTCCCGTACGCATAAGCCGCAGTCATAGGATTACTAGAACCACCTATATTCAATGTTCTTTGGCATGTAGTCGAATCACTAAATGCACATGGCCTGCCTGGTTGATTATATGTCCCCAAAGGATCCTCATTCGCAATCGACTGATCTTCCTGAAAAGCAAGTATTTGCACATCTGGAGACCCTCCAAAAATCCCGATGGTTGGGAAATAGGTTGTGTCTCCCCCTTTAATTATATCTGCAGTAGTCAGAGGGTTATTTGTTCGAATCCAGACAGACAATGAATAAAGTTTTCCTGGGACGAGTCCCTCCCCTTTTGGATTAATTACTTGCGATAAAACCACAGGATTGCTGCCACTAGGAGGTAGTGTAACACTTAAAAATCCGTTGATATTTTCACCCGCAAGCTCTGTCACTGCATCCCCACCACCTGATGAAGTAACACTAAATAAGGAAGTCAAACTATTAGCCCCACTTACCTCCCATCCAGGAATTGTTAGGTTTGTAGCATTTGCAAACGTGCTGTTTGCAACTAAATTAGGAATATAATTGTTAGTAGGGTTTGTTGAAGGATCTGCAACTACCTCGCCTGTTGTTGTTACCTCAATTGAGAGTGGCTCTGAAGTATATCCAAGATTTGTAACAGGGTCTATTGCTGTCACAGTAAAAACACTATAATAGTAAGTTGTATTTGGCAAAAGCCCCATATCTGCTGTTCTTAATTCAGCTGTATTTTTAGCAAGCGGCATATCCCCAAAATAGGTATTTGTTCCAACATAAACAATCTGAGCTCCTACATCTGCTAATGATTGAGGTGCACTTATAGCTGATCTACAAACAACATACCCACACTCATAGTTTGACCGATTCAGTCCTCCGCCTGGTGGCGCCCATGATAAACTAACCCATGTACTTCCCGGATAAGCTGTTATACTTGTTGGCTGAGAAACCGGAGCAGATGGATTAGGCTTCCAAGTACTATCGTAAGTCGCGTAAGTATAAACTAATGGCGGAGCAGTTGAACCTAGTTTTAAATTCATAATTTTTATTTCTTTTTTATTTAATTAATTATTAAAATAAATATAACAAAAATTATATTATGATGTAAATTTCAACCACAGAATTAGAAGTTTACTGACTATGGCACTGTTACAAATGTCCTAGTGGTTTTAGTACAGCTACTTAGATGGTGTCTAATAACTAAAGATCGGAAAAGGTTAACTCTTGTCCAGTTAATCCATTTACAATATCCAAAACGAACGCGTTTTCTGTATAAAGCTTTGCTTGAGAGGATGTTAAATAGACGCGGATATTTTCTATATAAAGATTATACTCCTCTTCACTAATCGCTTGCAAAAAGCTATGCAATTCTTCGTAAGTATTGAATTTTCTTTTGTCGATAAAGCAGTTTGCAAACACCTCATTTTCAATATTCGAAGAGCCTAAATAAACAGGCACTACACCTGCTTGAAAACAATCAAAAATCTTTTCGGTTATATACCCCTGCATTCCAACCGTATTTTCATAACAAATAGAAAACTTATATTTTTTTAATGTATCTATTTTGTCACCTATTGAGCCCTTATATACGGAAAACTCTCTTTGATTCCAACCATGGCCATATAAATCAAATTCCTCAGGGAAGTGATTAAAATAGGCAATAGCTCTTCTTCTCTCCGAATAAATCTCACCCTTGTATGTCGAATTTTTATTCGCAGCAATTAGCGTACACAATTTCTTTTCACTAAAAGGAACTAATTCTGAAATCATCGGCATCATTACAGGATAGCGGAATTTAATAAACTTATCTCCATTCACTCTACTGTCATCCCAGGTAAATACTTTTGAAAAATAGGAATAGTAGGCATCGGTATGTTGCTTTAGAATAACTGAAGGCGGCTCCCAAATAATAGTTATTAGGTTTTCTTTCAAAGATTTTTCTAAAAACTCTTCAGGTAAATAATAGGGGGCATTTGAAATAATAAACTTTCTGTTTTCATTTTTTTCTAATTGCATAGCTCTATGCAACTTCATTCCATAAATATCATCACCCTGTCGATTTAAGAGGTATTTAATTTTATCCCACATCGAAGCTGCATGAAAATCAGGTACTTCCGTTTTTGAAAAAAGATCTTCAATTCCTACCTCGTAATCACATAAATAGACATACTCTATACTAGATAGATAAACGCTTTGGATAAAAAACAATAGACCTATAAAATAGCGCATACACCTCCTACATTATTTGCGTTGTAAATATGGATTGATTCATTTTTTTACACATCTCTAATTCTTTCCCATCTAATCGGGGGGCGAAAAAAAGACGGAGTAACTGCAAACATTTCTGCAAAAACGTTGCCGGCATCTTGTAAACTCCCATAGCATGCACATGCTTATGGTGCACGCCTTGTAATTTCTCCCCATTTCTTTCTACATAGAAAAGTGATTTGCAACCTCTAGCTAAAAAAGCCTGCATTACTTTTTGTGCGATCCTAAACATCTCTTGGCGCACAGTATTCGGAACAAAAGAGCCATCCACATGCCCATCCTCTTTTTGAGGAACAATCAATAAATGGGGATCTGTTTTTGCAACACCTTTAGGACTAATATCATACAAAATATCGTACACCCTACCTTGAGGAAAAACTTGCTGTGCTACGCGCTGTTTAAAAATTACTTCGTCTCTACAAAAGACATCGCTTCGAGCTCTTCTTTCAACAAGAGTTGGCATTTGGCATTCTTTTACAACAAGAGGTTGATAGAACCGTTCAATTTTTATCAATTCACTATTTTTTAATCTGTTAGCACCAAAAACAAAATCAATAGCACCTTTAATTTTTTCCCATAGATTACACTTTGGATAAGGAACTATATGAAATGCAAAACTTTCTTCATCTTGTTTCCCATAAATAAGAACATTCGGGATTGCTCTATTTGCAATAACGCGCAACACTTTGTTCACTAAAGAGCTTAAAATTTCAATATCCTCAAGAGTCCATTTTGTAAAACTAGTCCCTAATCTATGAGATAGAGTCAATGCTCCAACTGGGCCTCTGTACCCACCTATTGGCTGCAAATCAACTTTTACCTGAAAATTCCCTTCATGAAGAAGGACATTCGGTCTCAAGAGAGCGCTTTCTTGCAGAGAAGTTCTTCTAAAGCAACAATTCATCTACCACATCCTGTTCATCGATTTTAATCAATCCTATTAAAAGCAGCCAAATCTACCATACAATGTCTTTCTTGAAAAGTTGCAAAAAAAGATCGCTCACACTTAGAAAAATTCAATTTTTTCAAAAAAGCGCAACCCACTATTTACTCATGGATTGCGCAAATTAGGAAAAGCTATTTCTTACTCTAAAGTTTCGAAGACCTCTCTTCCAAGTTTATAGACGACAGCAAAAACAGCATTGCCTCGAGCCTTTCGTAAAGAGCCAAAGCTTAACTGTTTTACACTATCTACTGTCATCCCACTTTGCCAGCGAGTCAAAGCGGTATTACCAGCATGCCCCGCAAGACTACCAAGAGCGCCAGCAACACCTGATGCAAAATACTCGACAGCTTTGCTATCGCCAAGCTTTTCTTTCATCTCAGAAGAGACTAAATCAGCCGCTGCAAGACCTGCCACAAAGCCTGTCTCTTGCAAAGTGATTGCAGAAGCCTGTTTTAAAGAAAACCTAGATAGCGACTCTTTAACACTCCATGGAGGTGTCATAGTTTTCCCATTATATACCGCTAAAAAGGGCGAAGAAAGTGCTCCTACAACTGCAGAACTTCCTAGCATTAAGAGAGCTTTCCCTCCACTTGCATCGTCAGCTGAAAGCGTTGGAAAAGTTTTTGCAAACACTTTTTCTACTAGGTCTTGCAAAACCATTTGCCCTCCAACAATAGCGCCAACCGTGGGAGCTGCTCCAACTCCTCCTTTTACTCCTTGAAAAAGAGTTGCAGCGCTCATTTTCGGCGCCGGCATCCCCTTTTGCATAGCACTTTTAGCAACCATATCATAAAAGGCTGGGACGATTGCAAAAGATGCTGCAACTGGCGGCACCACATACGGCGCCAATTTTGGCCAAACCCCTTCTGATACGGGCGAATTTGATGATGTCATAAAATAACTCCTTAAAATCTTGTTAAAAATGAAAATTCTAAACTGAGATACTTTAGCACTGTTAACAAATTCATTTGAAAGTTAACACTGCCTTATCTCGGCTTTCAAAACAAAAAAATGTAAAATAAATTATGATGTGATTCGCCTACTGGCGAATCAGTGAAATAGGTAGAATAGCTACGAAACTTTGTGAAACAAAAGAGCTCATCAAGCAAGAATCAGCAACCTGCCCATGACCTAAAAGAACCTGATTGTTCATATCGTATGTTTTCATGCACTATATGATAGCTTCTCGTGTTTTTTATGTCAATAATTAATTGTTTATTACACACAGATCAAATTAGCTTATAATAAAGGCGGCTGAACAAAATCAAAAGAATTTAGACAACAAAAAACCGAAGACACTATCAATTGATAATATCTTCGGTTCGTGTGGCCAAGACTGGAATCGAACCAGCGACACAAGGATTTTCAGTCCTCTGCTCTACCGACTGAGCTACCTGGCCTTATTAGAAAATGATTGAGGACAATTCTAAACTGTTCTTTTATTTTTTGCAATCAGATTACTTGACAAATTTAATTTCTTAGAAATGAAACCCTATTTTCGCAGTTGGCACAGGGGCAACAGCATCATATCCAAGATCTTTTCCATCGATAGAAACAGGCACTAATGCGCCTCCTATATCAAAAAAAAGATGCCGTCCTTGGTATCCAACTGAAATAGGTAAATAAGGGACAATTGCATCAACTGGATTTTTTTTCTCCTTAAACAAAAGCCCTGGTTTAATTCCTGTAAATGCACCAAGCCCTAAAGTGAGATTCCATCCCCCCTTAACCCATTTTCCCGCCTGTTTTGCAAACGGGTAATAAATTGATGACGCAGAAACTCCTATAAAAGACTTTTCTAGCCCAAACGCCCCGCTCACATCTCCTTGCACACCTATGTTTCTCTTTTGATATCTATAAGAGACCCCAGAGCCTGGCTTAAGAAAAAAAATTTGCCCATAGGGAATTATTTCAAACGAGTCGTCTCTATCCTCTGCAAATAAAAGTGTAGAAGCAAAGAGTAAGTAAACCAATTTTTTCATAAAAAATTTTTCTTAAGTTAAAAACCAGCATCAAAAGATAAAAAAATCATATCTTTAATAATATTGATAGCCTCTTTTTTTTGCAAATCTTCAACCCCACATTGTGAGGCTTTGTCCCCGATTTCAATTGAAGGATCTTCTAAATTTTTACAAAAAAGATAGAGATTTTGATCATTTTTTTTTCGAAGATCACTATTTTTAGAAAGAGTTGGCACCATTTTTTTAAAGTTTAGCCTGCAAACCCTGAAGTTAGGAAAAACTATTTTTTTTAACTCTTCTGCCTCTATTTTTTTAGATCTCTCTTTTAAACTGTTTATTAAATAAGGCGCCCACTTTTCTTGCAAATCTAAACATGCATACTGAGTTGGAACGATAAGATCGGGAGATAATTCCTCATCAAAATCGCCTACAACTAAGGCAACCCCCTCCTGTTGAAGCATGCTGGCAACCATACGGGCAAAGGGGCCTGAAGTTTTTGAAAGGAGCACAAGAAAGGGCCCTCTATATAAAGAGGTAACAAGAGCCTCTTTTTGGAGAAAAAAATTTACAAGTTCAGAGCAACTACTAACAGGACTATCTCTATTTTCTCTCATGTCTAAAATAAGCCCGCTTAAAGGTGCCACAGCCTTTAACTCATAAAAAGCTTGCCTTAACTCTTTTGAAATATCTAACGATCTTCCCTCTTTATAAACTGAACAGAGTTCAATTGTCCCTATAACTCCGTCTCCAAAAAGCTCATAGTCTATTTTTAACGGCTCTTTGAAAACAGTGGAATGGAGAGTTTCTAAAAATCTTTTCCTGCCTCCGACTTTTACAAGACCTAAAGTCTCAGCGGGATTATCTGAGTCAAGACTTGGAATAAAAAAGTTTTTAATACTTTTTTTAAAAAAACTCCCCACACCACAAAATTCTTTAGCATCTACTGTTGTAAAAATTTTATTTTTATCGCAATAGACCCCCCCTATTAACAGAGGCAACATCACAAAACTAAAAAACACCTTTTTCAAGCTAACTCTCATTTTTTTGCACTCTATCACAGCCGCTTTTCTGAAAAAAGCGTAAAATTTTTTTTTGCAGCCAGATATTTTTTGCAAATAATACCGAGATCAGTTATATTCCCTTCTACTTTTTTAGAAACTTCTGCAGGAGAAGGCATAATGCCAACGATCAATCAACTCATTCATAAATCGAGACAACCTGTTAAGGCTAAGTCGAAATCTGGCGCCTTAAAAAAATGCGCTCAAAAACGTGGCGTCTGTTTACAGGTAAAGACCCAAACTCCAAAAAAGCCTAACTCAGCTTTAAGAAAAGTGACGCGTGTTCGCCTTTCTAACGGAACTGAAATTACAGCTTACATCGGCGGAGAAGGCCACAACTTACAAGAACACAGCATCGTTTTAGTACGTGGCGGCAGGGTAAAAGATTTACCCGGGGTACGTTATCACGTAGTTAGGGGCGCTTTAGATTGCGCTGCTGTAAAAGATCGTAAACAAGGCCGATCAAAATACGGCGCTAAAAAGCCTAAATAAAGAAACAGTGAAATAAGGTTTGTTATGTCAAGAAGACACAGAGCTACAGAAAGAAAAGTTGCACCTGATGCCAAATATGGCAACATTGAAGTTGCAAAATTTATTACAAAAGTGATGCAAGACGGTAAAAAAGCGGTTGCACGTCGTATTGTTTATGATGCAATTGAAAAATTTGCTTCGAAAATTGCAGCTGAAGATCACATCGAGGCATTTGAAAGAGCCTTGGAAAACGCAAAGCCTCAAGTAGAGGTAAAGTCAAGAAGAATTGGTGGTGCTACTTACCAAGTTCCTGTTGAAATCCCAGCTTCAAGGAAGCGTTCACTTGCTATGAAGTGGATCATTGCGTATGCAAAAGCAAAGCCAGGACGTAACATGGTTGATGCCCTTGCACAAGAGCTTCATGATTGCTTCAACTGTCAAGGTTCGACAATTAAAAAGCGCGATGACGTTCACCGTATGGCTGAAGCTAATAAAGCGTTTGCACATTATAAATGGTAAGAAAACAAATTAAGAAGCTAAGAGGGATATCTCATGCCAAGATCGGATAAAGATAAATTATCGAACGTGCGTAACATAGGAATTATGGCGCATATCGATGCGGGAAAGACTACTGTTACTGAGCGTATCCTCTTTTATGCAGGCCGCGTTCATAAAATCGGCGAAGTACACGAAGGTGCTGCTACGATGGACTGGATGGAACAAGAGCGTGAGCGTGGTATTACAATTACCTCAGCTTGCACAACTGTTTATTGGTCAGATTGCAAAATCAACATCATCGACACTCCGGGACACGTTGACTTTACTATTGAAGTTGAACGCTCTCTTCGTGTTCTAGATGGTGCGGTTGCTGTATTTAGTGCTGTAGACGGAGTTCAACCACAGTCTGAAACTGTATGGCGTCAGGCGGAAAGATATAAAGTTCCAAGAATTGCTTTCATCAACAAAATGGATAGAGTCGGAGCCGACTTTAGAATGTGCATCAGAACGATGAAAGAGAGACTTGGAGCCAATGCGGTTGCTGCTCAGTGTCCAATTGGATCGGAAGGCGAATTCAAGGGAATGGTTGATCTTGTTTCAATGAAAGCTATTATTTTTGAAACAGAGACTATGGGAGCTGCTTACAAAGTTGAAGAAATTCCTGCTGACTTAGCAGATACTTGCAAAGAGATGAGAGCTCACCTTTTAGAAGAGCTTGCCTCTCTAGACATTGCTGATGAAGCATTTGTTATGAAAGTATTAGATGCACCAGAGACTCTTACAGAAGATGAAATCCACGCAGAAATACGAAAAGGCGTTTGTAACAATAGAATATTCCCAGTACTTTGTGGAACTGCTTTCAAAAACAAAGGTCTACAACCCCTTCTTGATGCAGTTGTTAGATGGATGCCATCTCCTATTGATCGTGGCATCATCAATGCCCACGTAATGGATAGCGATGACATGATGCAACTTGAGCCAAAAGATAATGAAAAGTTAGCAGCTCTTGTTTTCAAAGTAATGACAGATCCGTTCGTTGGAAGATTGACATTCGTTAGAATTTACTCTGGAACAATGACAAAAGGTGTTGCTCTTTTAAATTCGACAAAAGATAAGAAAGAGAGACCTTCAAGACTGTTAGAGATGCATGCGAACCAAAGAACTGACAGAGATGAGTTCTATACTGGTGACATTCTTGGTGTAATTGGTCTTAAAAACTCTACAACAGGAGATACTCTCTGTCTTGAAGATGATAGCCTAGTTCTAGAGAAGATGCACTTCCCAGAGCCTGTTATCTCAATGGCGATTGAGCCTAAATCTAAAGCTGATCGTGAGAAGCTCTCTCAAGCGCTCTCTTCTCTATCAGAAGAAGATCCGACATTTAGAGTAACAAGTAATGAAGAGACAGGACAAACAATTATTGCAGGTATGGGTGAGCTTCACCTAGAAATTTTAAGAGACCGAATGGTTCGTGAATTTAAAGTTGAAGCGAATGTAGGTGCTCCTGAAGTTTCATACAGAGAGACTATTACTAAGCCGTCTGAAACAGAGACAAAATATGTTAAGCAGTCAGGTGGTCGTGGTCAGTATGCTCACGTTTGTCTTGAAATTGAACCAAACGAACCTGGAAAAGGGAATGAAGTTGTCAGCAAAATCGTTGGTGGGGTCATTCCAAAAGAGTACATTCCTGCTTGTATTAAGGGAATTAACGAAGGTCTTGCGACAGGAGTTGTTGCAGGGTACCCATTAGTAGACGTAAAAGTTGCGATCACTTTTGGATCATACCATGATGTTGACTCTAACGAAATGGCCTTCAAAATTTGTGCCTCAATGGCCGTAAAAGAAGCTGCACGTAAGGCTAATGCTATTATTCTAGAGCCTATCATGAAAGTGTGCGTAAGCACCCCTGATTCTGTTCTAGGAGATGTGATCGGCGACTTAAATAGAAGAAGAGGACGTGTCCAAGGTCAAAACACCAAAGGACCAGTTACAGAAATTGATTCTGAAGTGCCTCTTGCAGAAATGTTTGGGTATTCAACCGATGTAAGATCTATCTCTTCAGGAAGAGCTAGCTTTACAATGGAACCAAGCCACTTTGAGCAAGTACCTAAAAACATCCAAGAAGCAATTATGAAAAAATCTTAAAGCCGTAAGGAGCTACTTAAATTTTATGACAGCTGCAAAAAAACAAAAGATCCGCATTCGGTTAAAAGGATATGATTACCGAGTTGTTGATAGAGTTACAAAAGAAATTGTAGAGACAGCACAAAGAACTGGTGCAAGAGTTGTTGCAATCCCTCTACCGACAAGAATCGAAAGATTCACAGTACTCAGATCACCTCACGTTAACAAAAAGTCTCGTGAGCAGTTTGAAATGCGTACACATAAAAGACTTTTGGAAATTCAAGATCCAACAGCTAGCACAATTGACAAGCTAAAAAGCTACACAATCCCTTCAGCTGTTAACATCACAATTTCTGCTTAAGTTTTACTTTTCATGGGCGTAGCTTTTAAGTTGCGCCCTCTTTTTTTTTATCCACCAGGCAAATCGTTCATAAAGTCATAACCAGGCTGGTTACTAATCACCATTTGCTTATGAATGACTTTCTTATTTTTGATCGTAAAATAATACTTTCTGGCTTCAACGTATCTTTCAGACATGCCCATTTGAAAGCGTTCAACATATTCGTAAACAACTTCGCCGTTATCTTTATGGTAAACATTTAAAGGCTCCCCATAGATCTTTAAAAAAGCCTCTTCAGACATTCCGACATGAGTCTTATGAAAATTTTCACTCGTCATAACAGTTGCTGATTTAAAACTACAAGCTGACAAAAAAAGAAGAAAAAACAGAAAACAACTTCTCATTTTTTCACTATACAAAATATTTAAGAGGAAGGCAAATCAAAATCTTTCCAACAATTGGGGTCAGGCCTCACATTACAAATGTGAGGCCTGACCCCAATTTCAAATGTGAGGCCTGACCCCAATTTTTTGTAATGTGAGGCCTGACCCCAATTTTTTGTAATGTGAGGCCTGACCCCAATTGATTAGGCTGCTTTAGCTGGCTGGACACGATTTCGATAATAAAGGTTTGCGCTTGATTTCAATCCTTCTAACAGAGAGATTTTATTTCCTCTTGTAATTTGCGAAAAACAGGCAGCATAAAAATAGCTCTTATTACTTTCATTGCTCTTTTTAAAGCGATTTTTAAAATTACAAGCGTATGCGGCCTCTACAGTTAAAGCTAATAAAATATAGCCTAGCCTCATTGTGATTGCAAAAACTATCGGAAAGATAAGAGTAAATTTTAAAACCCGCTTTATTTTTCTTTGCGTGGTCATTGCTCTATAATCAGCTTCTAAACGTGTCTCTTCCGACTCATTATTGGAAATAACACAACGTGTATGCTTTTCGATCAGCGAAAGGGGTAATTTTTTTGGGTCTATAACATATTTTTTTCCAAAAAATCTCTTGCCACCGATTGTGTTTCCAGCTAAATCTCCTTTTACAGTACAAGAAGTCGCAGAGAATTTTTCCTCTCCCCCTAAAGATTCATACTTGGCTAATTCGCTTTTTGAAAGGCCTGGAGCATGAAATGTATAGAGCTTTTTCACATATTTGTAATTTTCCTTATCAATAGCAAAACTACTAGCTAGCTTTCCACCCAAGCTATGTCCCATTAAAATGAGCTTTCCATGCTCTTTGTGGACTTCTTTTAAAACATCTTCGATAAGCTTACCTTCTTTTTCAACAACAATTCGCCCCACATCAATCATAGGCACAATATCAGTTGATAAAAAGTTAGATGAAACTGCCTTTATCCCAAGATCTGCTCTTACTGTGCCAAACGCATGGTTTGCAACAGTTCCGCGAAAGGAGAGAATAGGTGCAATATCTTTTTCTTGCCTAGCCTCTGGAATAAAAACATATGCACCATTTCCATCCACTAAATTGATATAGATTGGTTCAAAATTATGTGCAACAAATTTCCCATTAACAAAAGCAGGAATTTTTATTTTTTCATTTGGACTTAGCAAGTCATAACTCAAAACTTTTGAAATGATTTCGTACACCATTAGATTGTATCTATTTTTAATTTTCTTAATAGCTATAGAGCCGCCTTGAGCCTCTTCTATTTTCTTGTTAGCAGATTCTAAAATTTGTTGAAAATCTTCCTGAATTTTTTTGAGTTCATCTTTTCTTGGTGCAAGAGAGGTAGCATCTGCTGAAGTGTAGCGAGTTGTATCTACTTGCGGGGTAGTCGCCTCTTCCGAATCATTTAAAATACGGCTCTCAAAAATAGAGGCTGTTCTTCTTCGGATAGAATCGCTAGAGCCTATTTGAGGACTTGCCTCCAGAGCCCTTTGATCAGAGTCATATAAAGGCCTAGAAAGAGCCAAAGTTGGCGTCATGTACCTAAGACCTAACATTATTACCGCTCTTGTTTACATTATAATATATAATTATATCAAAAAAATAATTATAAATATATAATTAATTATTTAAAATTTAAAGAAACCTTTATTCTGTAAATTGCAAGCCACTTAATATGATAGTTTTAAGTAATATCAACAGGCTGAAGGTCGATTTGATAAAAGAGATGGGATAAAAATTAAGACGTAGCTATTAAACTCATCTTACCGCGAGGCATCCAGGCCTCACCTTGCTCTGTAAAGCCTATTTTTCAAATTGAAAAGCTCCTTACATGAAATATTTTACTTCCCTTCTTAAAACGCAAATCGCCTAGCATAAATGCTTTGCAACAACCCTAGAGCTATCATTGTCGATAAAACGGAAGAGCCCCCATACGAGATTAAGACCAAAGGGACGCCCGTGATAGGCAAAAATCCACACATCATGCCGATATTAATAATCACATGCATCGCGAGGTAGACTGCAATTCCAGAGGCTAAAAGCTTTCCAAAATGGTCCCTTGCAACCTCAGCGACCTGAAAGCTAAAATAGATTAGCGAGAAAAAAAGACCAAGCAAAAAAAAAGCCCCAACTAAGCCAAATTCTTCAGTGAAAGCTGGGAAAACAGAGTCTGTGTAGCCGTAGGGAAGCCAATTATACCCTGTAAATTCACTTTTGCAAAAACCACTTCCAAAAAACTTTCCAAGCGCAATTGCCGTCTGACCAGCCTTTTGGTGGTAGGTATCTGGATTGAGCCTTTCATATTGATACTCTTTCATGAATTTAGTAAAAAATGGGCGCATCTCTTCGTGTGACAAAACCCCTAGAAATACCAGTAAAATAAACCCAAATAAAATCGATCCCACTATGACAAGTGATTTGATAATGCTTTTTTTCACTCCTCCAAAATAAAATATAACTAAAGCAATCGGCCCTAGAATAAGAGCCGTTCCTAGGTCGGGTTGTTTTAGAATCAAAACAAACGGAATGAAAACAATAAATGAGGCCTGAAGAAACGTTTTGACCTGTTTTGCAACCTGCATCTTTTTTTCCAAAAACCAGCTTAAGGTAAGAACAACAACAAGTTTTGCATACTCAGAAGGCTGGATATCAAATGGTAAAAAAGGGAATCTGTACCATCTTCTTACATTGTGGATAGCGGGAACAAAATAAAGCCCTATAAGCATGATGACTATGCCTAGGTAAAAAAACCATGTCCACTCACGAAGCATTCTGTAATCAAAACAAATCAGAAATAAATAGACAAATAGCCCAAGTCCAAACGCTCTTAATTGATTTTTTACAAGGGGTGAAAAAATAATCTCATCTTGCACCCCGTGAACAACAGAAGTTGTTGAAATAATGACAAGTATGGATATTGTCATTAAGATTAAAATGATCGGCAAGGTCCGAAAATCAATTCGTTTTAAATATCTAGGGTCCCACATAAATTCCTTTTTTGATAATATACGAATCTATGTTTAAAGAAATTCATTTTCCTACAATTGATTCAACTCATCTGTATGCTATTTCTCATGAAAGCACATATAGGGGGAGTTTTGTTTTTATTACAGCAGGGCATCAAACAACTGGTATTGGCAGAAAATCTGACCCTTGGCGCTCAAATGGAGAAAATTTGCTCGCCTCATTTGTTTTCCCATTACCTGAAAAAAACCACCCAAACTTGGCCCAACTTCTCTGTTACTCTGCGATAAAAGTTCTTGAAAAATGGGCGCTAGAACCATGTTTTAAATGGCCAAATGACATTTTAGTCTCTCATAAAAAAATTGGCGGCGTGATGGGTGAAATTAAAGAGACAAGTGCAATCGTCAGCATCGGTTTAAATGTTAATATGGAGAAAAAAGACCTAGATACAATTGATATTCCAGCAACCTCTCTTTTAGAAGAACTAAGACACTCTGTTTCATTGAAAACATTAAAACACGATCTAGCAACACAGTTTTTTACCGATCTTACCCTCTTTCAAAAAGATGGTTTTACTCCCTTTTTTTCTGCCTTTGCAGCAAAACTTGCTTTTAAAGGAAAACTTGCAAAAGCAGGGCCTCACCAAGGAAAAATAGAGGGTCTTCACACTGATGGTAGACTTATTTTAACAGCAAATCAAAAACAGACTTTTTTATCGGATAATTCTATTGAAATCATCGAATAAGTTAAAAAACCCTCCTCCTCCCGCTAAAAAAAGAAAGAAGATCAAAAAAAAAGTTAAATCCAAGACTTTTCTTCAAAAAGTTATCCATTGGCTTAAAACACACTAAAAATTGACCTAATTCTTCTCTATTTTAGCATCCAATCCCTCTCTACAAAAATTTATTTGTTTTGAGCAGACCCTAAATAGCAAACTTTACTTTCATATTAGTCAAAAATATTTTTTTATTTTCATAATTACTTTATTTATATTATAGTTATTGTATTGCTGATATAATTATTGAGAGATTATGCATAAATTGTCGCATTCACAAACTCTTATAAACCCATCTGCTTATGTTTCTCGATCTTTTGAAGAACGTGAAATTATATTACCTGTTACAATCCCACAATCAGTTGTAGATAGTTATCTATATAAACCCTCTTCAACAACCACGATCAAAAAACCAAGCTCAACTGAATCAATCAGCGATGATCTCTCAAATAAACGTCCTAGCTTTTTTTGAATTTGTTTCATTGTTGAAATCCCTTAATCAGTTATAACTTCGTTTTATCACTGCAGTTAAAAAGGCACTAATTTAGTGCCTTTTATTGATAACTTCTTTAAAATAGTTTTCAAATTTTTCGATTTAAAATATGTTTTGCATGTTCTTCATATCAAAAAAATTTAAAAAATCGACTTTATAAAACTAGAAGAACTCTTTTAGGAGAGCTTCTTAGGAGAGTGAATGCTTAAAGGCGGAGAACTTAATCGATCAAATACTTTTTGCTATAAAGCAGAAAGTATTCCTAAAATAGGGCCTAACACAACAGGTGTTGTTTTTCTAATTCCTTACTGGATAGCTCGTGAGGTTTTAAAACTCACACCAAAATCGGTATTCTTGCAAAAAATCGCAAAACTTGTGCTATCACTCTCACGAAAGGGCTTGAACCAATTAAACAAATATTTAATGAAACTACAGCTGCTAAAAACGCTTCAGATGCAAAAGCAGCTTAACATCTAAAAAAGGACTCATGTTACCCATTTCTCCATCTAAGCGCCAAATTTTTTCTGATGTTCATACAATCGCACCTTTAGCTAGAGCCATCTACAAAATTGAAATCCTAAGCAAAGGATGTTTTTATGGCTTTTTTGCGGGACTTTTCGCGGGAGCTTGTTATGAAATAACAACATCTAATTTTGATCACCAAGATGAGTTCACCCATCTAGTTCTATCTATACTTAAAACCTCGTCTTTATCCGGGCTTACAGGATCTTTTTTAGGAACTGCTGCTTCTTATTTGGTATTTACAATTCAGGGATGACTTCTATTTGGGGGTGTACCCTTATTCTCAAGATTTGTTGAATAGCGCTAAGAGTTGAGCCAGTTGCAGAAATACACGAGGTACAGTTTCCTTCATATTTAATAATCAGAGTAAGATTATTTTTCAGCTCTTTAATAACAACGCCCCCATCATCCAACTGGACATATGGCACAACCTCATGCGCTAAGACCTCCTGGATGATCCCGATTCTCTCTTCATGAGTAAGTGTATCCCAATTAGGGTACTCACCTTTTTTTAAATCACTAAGATCTAGGGGAGTTACTAAAAACTCTTCTGGCATAGGAAGCCCCTCACATTGACTTAGAGCTAAATCTACTACATCTAAGGCCAAATTAATCAGCGATGCATACCCTTCAGGAAACCCTTTTTTTAAATGCCTCTCTTCTACACTTTTTTCGATGAGCTCAGCTCCCATCCGCTTTGCTTGAGCATAATTTTTTTGGAGCATAAGCTCACAAATAATTTCTAAAGCGCCGATCAGAACAGTCTCTCCAAAAGCTTTAAATTTAGCGTCATGAATCACCCCGTCCTCTTTTCTTACTAAAAGAGAGACCCTTATTTGTCCCTTTTCCTCTCCAATACAGAGTCTATAACCCTCTTTTTCATCTTTAATAGTTCCTGCGTGAAGGGGTTTTTCAATCGCTTTGATTAATTTTGCACTGTAGATCGCCCACGGAAATTGACTAATCAAGCATCACCTCTCTTGCCTCATTCACTGTCTCGGCAATAACAGCTATTGTTTTTTTTATTTCACCCTCAGAGGTATCCATTGAAAGAGAGAGACTAACTCCGCAAAGCGCAAGCTCTTTTTCTATTTTCATCTCCTGTAAAATATGCGCAAATTTTTGGACTCTTCCTCCTCCATAAGAGATAATTAGATGTTTTCTCTCCAAAAGAAAGGTTAGATACTCTGCATGAATTCCAGGGACTGCAAATGCAGTAACATTAGGAAGTCTTTTTCCACTTTTTCCAAAAAAACAGATCTCTCCTATTAATTTAGCAAGACCATCTTCTAAAAATGAGCGAAGATAGGCTGTCTCTGTATTCATTCCGCACATAAAATCAAGCACCTCTCCTGCAGCAACTCCCATCCCAATAAGACCTGCCAAATTTGAAACTTTCGAAAAATCAAACTCTTTCACTCTCTTTTTTGTAAAAAGACCACCCACACCACTTGGGCCATGAATCAAATCTGCAGAAAATGAAAAATAATCAATGGGCATCTCTTCAAGCCTCATAAAAATCTTTGCAAACATTTCACTTCCTTGAACGTAAAGCAAAATTCCTTTTCTTTTGCAAAACTCTGCAATTTCTTCCATCGGGTGAATAACTCCGGTGAGAGGGTTTGCCCAAGACATCGCTAAAATTCCAGCTTTTGGTGTATAATGCTTTTCCAATATCTCACAAGTGAGCTCTCCATTTTCATTAACAGGCAAGTATTTACCAACGCAACCGACACTCTCCAAATCTTGTATTGCTTTTCTAATAGGGGCGTTTTCTGTCACTGGCGCAAGTAAAAAGTTTTTACCTTCCTTGTAGACTACTTCTTTAAAAACTTTAGAAAAAACAATCGATGCTGCCTCGTCTTCTCCTGATGTAACAAGAAATTCAGACTCTTTAAAAGCCCCTGTTAAGTCGTAGATATTACTGAGACCTCTTTCTAATTCATGGATAACATTTGTGTCATTAAAATAAGGCGCGCTAGCAGAGAGCCATGTGACTTGACTCATCGCCTCTTTAACTTTCGAAGTTGGTCTTGTTGCTCTATGATTATCAAGATAAATCATAAATAATTGGCTCTCCTGTAGGAATTTCAAGTTTTACAACTTCTTTGCTTGATAGTCTATTTAAATGCATAATTATGCCTCGAATCGAGTTGCCATGCGCACAAACTAAGACTGTCTCCCCTTTTCTAACCCTTGGAAAAATCTCTTTCTCGCAGTACGGCAAAGCTCTTTCAATCGTCATTTTTAAACTCTCGCCCTCTGGCGGAGCAGTATCATAACTTCTTCTCCATAAATGAAATTGCTCTTCACCAAACTCTTTTTTGACATCCTCTTTATTTTTCCCCTGAAGCAATCCGTAATACCTTTCATTTAAAGCTTCTGTTTCGATTACCTCGATAAAATCGCTCTCTCCGTAACTTTTTTCCCACTTGGAAGGGCCTTTAAATATAGCTGTTTTTGTCACCCTATTTTTTGCTAAAACTATTGCTACTGTCGTTTGTGTTCTGACGAGGCTTGAGACATAGATGGCATCAAAGGCTATATCTTTCATTTTTTCCCCCGCCTCTAGAGCCTCTTTAACCCCTTTTTCGCTAAGTCCTATATTAACCCAGCCGGTAAAAACACCTTTTTTGTTCCACACAGACTCGCCGTGCCTAAGAATAACTAGTTTTCCCATCGATTTTCTCTCCAAGATGTAGTATATTACATGATATGGAAATTATGCGTTTAAATAAATACCTAAGAAACTGTGGCATTGGCTCTCGGAGAAAGGTGGAAGAGCTTATTTTAAACGGAAGAGTCGAAATCAACGGCGTTATTCAAAAAAATCTTAGCACTCAAGTTTTGCCAGAAGATCACGTCACACTAGACGGCAAGCCTTTAGTAGAGATCAAAGAACTTGTCTACTATGTTTTAAATAAACCAGAGGGCCATGAATGCACACATAAATCGCATAAAAATGAAAAAACTATTTACGACCTTTTCCCAAAACACCCCCCACTTTTTTCTGCAGGCAGACTCGACAAAGATACTACAGGCCTTATAATTGTTACAAACGATGGGGAATTTGCAAATAGAGTGATTCACCCCTCTCAAAATATCATCAAAGAGTATGAAGCCTCAACCTTAGAAGAGATCCAAATTGCCCATTTATCCCGCCTAAAAAAAGGTGCCCTTGTCGAAAACAGTGAAGTAAAGCCTTGCCATGTTGAAAAATTATCTAAGCATGTTGTAAGAATTTGTGTAAAAGAGGGAAAAAAAAGAGAGGTTCGCATTCTTGTAGAAAAAGCTCACCTTACCCTCACTCACTTAAAACGGACAAAAATTGGAAGCCTTGCATTAGGAGATCTACCGTTAGGCTCATACAGAATTTTAATGAAAGATGAGATGGCAAAAATTTTTCAGTAGGAATAAATTGAACGATCCATCAAACTTAAGGCGCATATGCAATATTTTACAAAACTATTTTCAAGAGCCCCTTTCAATTTACTTGAACTCCATATGGAGAAAGTAATTGCCTGTCTTGTAAAATTAGATGATGTATTAAAAATTTTTGAAGGAACTGATTTAGCTAAACTCGAATCTTTGTCCGTGGGTGTCTCTGAACTTGAACATGAAGCTGATTTAATCAAAAACGACATCAGATCTACTCTCCCACAAAGTTTTCTTTTTTCTGTAGACAGGTCACATTTTTTAGAAATTTTATCGGTCCAAGACGATCTTGCAGATGTTGCTGAAGAGATTGCAAACCTTTTAACTGTAAAAGAGCTTGTGATTCCTTTCTCAATAAGAGCCGACCTGCATGCGTATAAAAATAAAAATATGGAAGCTGTATGGGATGTAAAAGAGATCGTATTTAGCTTTGAGGAGCTTTTGGAAGCCTCTTTTGGTGGGCCGATTGCAGAAAAAATTCAGGATAAAATCGACCAAACAGCCTATAAAGAGCATGAGGCTGACATTTTAAAACGGAAACTGTTAAAAAGTCTTTTTACTATATCAGACTCTCTTTCTACCCCCGATTTTTATCTTTGTATGCACCTCATTGAGGCGATAGGAAAAATTTCACTTTCAGCGGAAAAACTCGCTATAAGAATAGGGATGCTCTTAGACTTTAAATAGCCTTATGATCACATTTCTCATTATTTTTACTCTACTTATTGGCTTCTACATGCTCTGGAATATGGGAGCAAACGATGTTGCTAATTCAATGGGGACATCGATTGGATCTGGTGCAATTTCAATGCGACAAGCTCTAGTTATTGCAGCTTGCTTAGAATTTGCAGGAGCATTTCTACTAGGTTCAAATGTATCAGAAACGATTCAAAACGGGATCATTAATCCCCTTGCTTTCGAGCAAGAGCCGATGGTTTTAGTCCTTGGAATGCTCTCCGCCCTTTTAGCAACTGCTATCTGGCTGCAAATAGCAACGATTTGCAAATGGCCTGTTTCAACAACCCATGCAATTGTTGGGGCTGTTATTGGATTTGGCGCTGTCGTATCTGGAGTAAGTACTGTCAAGTGGCATGTTGTAGGGACAATTGCTATGAGCTGGGTACTCTCTCCAAGCTTGAGCGCGCTAGTATCTTATCTACTTTTTGCTTTTATTCAAAAAAGGGTGCTTCACGCATATAATCCCCTGCTTGCTACAAAAAAAATTGCCCCTATTTTAGTCTTTTTCGTTTTGCTTACATTTGTGATTAGCACCTTTGCAGACGGCCTTGAAAACTTTAACTTTTACCCCTCCCTACCGATTGTCATTACAATGGGGCTCCTTGTAGGTTTAATTGGGTATGTAATTTGCCATTTTGCATGCGAAAAAGTAAACGCTGATGCGAAACTAAATCCTGTAATTGCAGCAAAACAAGAGCAGCAGCTTTATAACTTAAATAAAGTGACTAAGCATCTTGTTAGAACAAAACTTGCCTCTTCTGGAAAATTAAAAACCCAAATTGATGAAGCCCTAGCACTTGTAAATGGAATCACCGAAGAGGTGCGAGATAAAACAAAATGGGAGAGCCACATTTCTGCTGATTACGCAGCTGTTGAAAAAATATTTGGTTTTTTACAAATTCTTTCCGCTTGCTTTGTAGCGTTTGCTCATGGCGCAAATGATGTCGCAAATGCAATAGGCCCTGTCTCTGCCATCTTAGAAATTCTCAAAAATCCTGAAAATATTTCAAAACTTGCAGCTAAAATTGATATTCCTGTTTGGCTTTTATTATTTGGTGGCACAAGTATTGTGATAGGCCTTATGACCTATGGATGGAGAGTGATTGAAACAATTGGGTCAAAAATCACAATGCTTACTCCTACAAGAGGCTTTTCTGCTGAATTCGGCGCATCGGTTACAATATTAATTGCATCAAAGCTTGGCCTACCCATATCAACAACACACGCAATTGTCGGCGCAGTTTTAGGAATAGGACTTGCAAGAGGAATTTCGGCACTTAATTTCCGTCTGATGCGAGATATTTTCCTCTCATGGGTCATTACAATTCCTTCAGCTGCTATAGGCTCAATTCTCCTCTTTTACCTCCTTAAACTCTTTTTTATTTAAAAAAAGAGAACTATCCCTCACAATAGCTTTTATGAAACTTTTTCATTTTATTGTTGTAGCGCTCACATTTTTGTGGCTATCTAGCTGCTCAAAATCTAAATCAATCGATTACCAAATCGGTATTGACCCAACGTTTTATCCACTTGCTTTAAACGAACAAGCAGCCTCTGTTTTTGCATTCTCTGATGAACTTTTAGCAGAAATTTCAAATGCTTCAAAAAAAGATTTTGTAAAAGTGAACTTAAGCTGGGACAATTTAATTGAGAGTCTATACCTAAAAAAAGTAGACGGTGTTTTCTCGTCTGCATCTTTGAACCTAATTAATCAGACGAAATATTCATTTTCAGACCCTATTCTTAAAACAGGACCTGTTTTAATTGTTCCGATGCAAACAGGAAAAATTTCTCTTACAGATCTCTCAGGACGAATAGTAGCGATGGGGAAAACCCAAGAAGAGCTTGACCTCATGAGAGCCTATCCAGATATTCAATTTGTTTTTTATGACTCGATTGTAGACGCTCTTGATAAGACTGTAAAAGGCAGCTTTGCAGCCTGCCTTATTCCTATTTTACCAGCCAATGCCTACGTAAAAGACCTCTATCAAAACGAGCTTCTCATCTCTTCAAGTCCCCTAACAGACCAAGGGCTCCGCCTTTTAACTCTAAAAGATGCCCATCCAAAACTTATCAAAACTTTTAATGAAGGGCTTTTAGACGTACAAAAAAATGGCCAAATAACTACCCTACTTACCAAGTGGTCGCTTTTCCAAAACTAAGCAAAAAAACATCTGTCGCTCTCTTTGAAGTCTTTGCGCACTCTTGCAAGCTCTTCAGGGTCGATTGCAATAGGTTTTAAGTCCCAAATATTTTCAGCATAGTGCCTTACCGATTCGTCAGAAGAGAATTGACCCATGGCTGCCATATTATGAATGGCAAACTCAGCCCACTTTCTAGGATTTGCGTACAACTCCTCAACTTTTTTTTGGGCATCATAATAGGGCCTTAAATCTTTTAATACAAAATACCTATCCCTATCATAACCTGTCACAAGTGAGTTATAAATTGCTTGCAACACCTCATGTTCAACTTCGTTATCAGCAAGTTCACCACTTTTTAGAAGGTCCATTGCCTCACGAATTTGTGTGTCTTTATGTAAAATATCTTCTGGGTGGTAGCTTTTCGATTCTGAAAGCTTTTTTAATTCATCTGAAGAGCTTCCGAAAGCAAAAGGCCACCATTTATCTGTGACAGCTTTTCGCATTTCTATGTTTGCCCCGTCATCTGTACCTATTGTCATAGCACCATTCATAGAAAATTTCATATTTCCAGTTCCAGATGCCTCTTGCCCAGCAGCAGATATTTGATTAGAAAGATCTGCTGCAGGAATAATAATCTCTGCTTTTGAAACATTGTAATTTTCAATGAAAGAGACTTTTAACTTTTGCCCTACAATAGGATCTGTATTGATTTTGTTTGATAAAATGTAAAAAAGCCTAATGATATTTTTTGCCATTTCATAGCCAGGAGCTGCCTTTCCTGCAATAATCACTTTCCTTTTAATCAAAACAGAATTTGGATCTTTTTTAATATCGTTATAGAGCATAATAACGTGCAACGCTTTCATCAGCTGTCTTTTATACTCATGAATTCGTTTTACAAGAACGTCAAACATTGCGTCTGCTTCCAGAAAAAATTCTTTCTTTAAATCGACATTTGGCCCGTATCGATCTTGCTTATATTTAACAAGTGCATTTACTAACCGTTTTTTATTTTCTAACTTGATCATATGAAAATGGTCTTGCACATCCCTATCTTGTGCAAATTCTGCAAGCTTTGTAATTTTAGGAAAATCTGTTATCCACTCTTTGCCTATTAAATCTGTAATCATCTTGGCAAGTTTAGGGTTGCAGCTTAAAAGCCATCTCCTTTGCGTTACCCCATTTGTTACATTTGTAAAAAGACCAGGTCTCATCTCTTCAAATTCAGGGAAAAGATCTCTTTTTAAAATTTCAGAATGAAGCTCTGCTACCCCATTAACTTTGTGTGACCCAACAATCGCAAGATTTGCCATCCGAACTTTTTGATTTTCAATGATCGACATCTTTCTTACTTTTTCTTCATTATTTGGAAATTTCGCACGCACTTGATTGCAAAACTCAAAATTAATTTTTTCAATTATTTTCATCTGACGGGGTAAAATTTCAGAAATAATTGATCGATCCCACTCTTCTAAAGACTCTTTCAAAACTGTATGATTTGTATAACTACAACAAGTTCTTACTATTTCAAAAGCCTTTCCCCAAGGAACATGATGCTCCTCTGTTAATATTCGCATCAATTCTGCAATGACAAGAGCTGGATGTGTGTCATTAATCTGTATTCGAATCAAATTAGGAAACTCATCTAATGTTTTGTGCATTAAAAAATATTGTCTAAAAATATCTTGTAGAGAGGATGTTACAAGCAAATACTCTTGTTTAATGCGCATAAAAAGCCCCAAACTATTCTTGTCATTTGGGTATAAAACGTCTGTAATCGAGACATTTTTATTCGCGTCACTTAAATCACCCGCATTAAATCTAGCTATTTGGAAATTTCTCGGCGATTCCTTGGTAGTCCAAAGCCTCAGTGTCAATGCTGAAAAATCTTGTTTTTCCCCATATCCTACAATCGGAATATCATATGGCAACGCCCTAACATCTTCATAATCAACTAAATGATGAATCTCTTCATTGTGTTCATTCAACTTAGTAACAACCCGTCCGCCATATTTGACCATCGTTGCGTAGGCATCTTTTCTAAGCTCCCAGGGAAATTCTGTTAAAAGCCAACAATCAGGTCTTTCTACCTGGACCCCAAACCAAAGCTCTTGTTCAAAAATTCCATATTGATATCTAAGTCCGTAACCCATAGCAGGATAGTTTTTTGTCGCAAGAGAATCAAGAAAGCAGGCAGCAAGCCTACCTAGACCCCCATTTCCAAGACCCGGCTCATGTTCTGCATTAATGACCCTCTGATATTCCCGGTTCATGTACTTTAAGAGCCTTTTAACCATATCGATAGAAGAGATGTTTGTGACATTATTGACAAATAACCTTCCAGGCAACCACTCAAGCGAAAAGTAGTAGAGCCTTTTTGCATTCTTCTGTATGTGAGTGTGGTAAGTTGCAGTCCAATTTACCATGACCTCTTCTCGAAGCACCCAAGAGAGCGCTCTATAAAACTCTTCGTCAGTTGCCTCGGTATCTGTTTTTCCAACAAGTGTAATTAAATAATGCTTAATTTGTTGCGCCATTTTCTTGACGACAACATCAAATTCTATAGTTTCCATAACTTTTTTGATACCATACAAAAAAATTCTTGAGAAACCTTTTCCTTTAGGTTAGTGTAAAAATATGAATAAAGCCTATTTGCCCCATCAAAATCTGTTTGACGAACTACAGATATCAATCATTCCTATAAGCAAAGAGTTACTTGTTACAAATTCTTTGTTAAAATGGATTAAATCGACTAGCGAACAAAACCTTACGCACAATTTTGCATGGATGTTATCTAAAGAACTTGCCGATTCCCCAAAAAAACAAATTGAGCTACTCACCAATTTACGAACTCATACAAAAGAGTATGGGAACCATTTAAAACAACTAATGCTCCACATCCTAGAATTTTCACATTTTAAACCAATTGAAAAAGCGCTCATCTCTCTTCACAAAACCTATCTGGAAGTTCCCTCAATTGATAAAGAGATGCACCTTCTTTACTTGGGAACAGATCTATTTGAAAATAAAGAGCTCTTAACTAAACTTCTTCTTTTTACAGAAAAGCTGTTAGAAGTAAAAGAGCTAAATCATCAGCTAAAAAAGTTATTAATTGACTCGCTTATCCAAAATCTCTCTTTTTCACTCAATAAATCTACAAAGATTGAATTTTAGTTAAGTCACCTTTTAAACTCTCTACTCGCCTTAGAAATTCTTCACCCAAACGCTCAAAATCGTACGCTGCTCTAGAACTCGGATAAGCATCAAAGACAGCCTCCCCTTTTAAAACAGCTCGAGAGACCATAATATCTCTTCTAATTTTTGCATCAAAAAGCTTTTCTGGGAAAGCGCTTTCAATTGCGTTCACATAGGCATTATTTGTAGATCCACGTATATCCCAAAATGAAAGAATTACGCCAAGAACGTCAAGTTTATGGTGCTCTTGAATTCTTTCGTGATACTCTTTCAAACGATTTAAGGCTAAAATACTGTAAGGCTCAGGAACTGCACAAATGATAGAGTAGTTTGCAGCAAAAAATGCACTCTGGGTAAGCCACCCAAGACTTGGAGGTGTATCGATAAAAACATAGTCGTAGGTAAGTCTCATAAGCGCTTTTTTTAACCGTTCGTGGCCGTATAAATCGTTAACAATTGGGTGAGTTGCCTCAACACCATCTAAAAAAACATTCGCCGCAATTACATCTAGGCCATTAATATAGGTGTGTTGAATCACCTCGGTCGCTTTTTTCTCGCCCTGCAAAACAGGAACCATAGTGTCTAAACTATCAGCACTTAATCCAAGCCCGGTACTTAAGTTTGCCTGCGCATCAAAATCGACAAGCAACACTTTTTTCCCTTTCTTGGCTAAATGCGCCCCCAAATGAAGAACAGTTGATGTTTTTGCTGTACCACCTTTAAAACTACAACACGCAATTGTTTCCACTCTAAGCCCCTTTATAAATACTACTCCATTCTAGCCGAAGAAAAGAGTAAATAACAAGAATGAAAAATTTGAATTCACCCTTTAAGCCGAATTGGCTACTTAGTAGCGATGAAGAGAAGGAAGGAGTCTTTGTAGGGAGGCCCACCTGAATAAGAGCGAAGAGTTTCGACTTTAGAAAACCCTACATTTTTTAAAAGGGCTATAAACTCCCCTTTAGAATACCAACGAAGGTGCATCTCTCTTTCTTCGAATTGGAGCAAATCTTTCCCATCCCAAAGTTCAAACCTTGTTTTTGCTAAAATGAGTTGCTCAACCGGGTCATGAAGTGTCGCCTCTCTCTCAACATACCTCTGATTTTTTATTTGAAGCTTTACATCTCGAATAATCTGCCACCCGTTTGTATCTAAATGATCATTTGTCCAGGGGAGAAAAAGAGCTATCACTGCTCTTCCATTAGGCTCTAGCATCTTATAGTATTTTGCAAGCAAAAGCTCTGCAACCTCACGGTCTCCTACGAGCTGAAACGATCCTAGAGGAATATAGATTAGCTTATAGGTTACATCATGAATTTCTATGGCGTCTAGCTTTTGATGGTACAAAGTGGGTGTAAGCCCCGCGTTTTGGGCTTTTCTCCGGACAAGATCGAGTAAAAAAAGAGATGAATCGACCCCATCTACCTTAAACCCCTCATAAATAAAGCGCAAAAGAAGCCTTCCCCCTCCACACGCAATCTCCAAGGCCCTCCCCTCTACTTCTCTTAACATCCTTCGATAAAATTCGGCCTCCTCTGCACTAACATGGGACCTCCAATAATTGCAGATTTTTGATATTAAGCCGCTTGCAACTTTATTCCGTTTCATCTTACCTCTATTTGCACAAAATACTCATTTTGACCCAACAGACTTTTTCAAATCTCAATTCTCTTAGCTAATATCGCTTTTATCAAAAGGCCTCTCTAAATTTCCTTTCCCAACCAAAATTTAATCGACATAAAGTCAAAAGAGTATATCAACAGCTTCATACTGAATTCAATTTGAATTGAATTCGGCAAAAAAAAGGTGTAAGCAAAACAGCTTACACCTTTTTTGTTGAAAAATGAGCTATTAGTTAGTCATCTTTCTTACTTGTCGGGCTTTTTGGCGTATGAAGAGCACTAATATGGGCACTACTCCCAACCTCTTGACTAATGTCTCTAACTTGTTTTCTTTTACCTAAGCAATCAATCACACCACAAGCAACCCAAAGGCCGATAAGCGGAATGAATCCAAGCGCCACGGTGCCAACCCAAGCTGCTAACCTAACAAGAAATAGACCTTTATCCCATTTTCTTAGGTCATAAACTGTTCCAAATGCGCTTCCAAAAGTAGTTTTTGACTTTTCAGCTAATCTCTTGCTTTCCCCTACATGAGAAAGATCAAGAACTCGACTCGTTAAAGTAGGGCTTGAAGGTTTTTTTTCAGATAGTGATTTTCCTCTAGAAGATGCTTTTGGATTATCAGATCCTCCCACCCGAACAGTGTATCCTTTAGGAAGTTCAAAACGTTCCCCAGTTCGTGGATTCTGAAGGAATCTTGTTCCACCTTTTATTCTAGCTGGTGTTTGGCTCGGATCTTGAGAAGTCGTGCCCTGCGAAGAGACCGGGGTCCCTTGAACGCTCCTCGCAGAACTATCAACTTCTGATACAGGCGATGGCTCACCACTTTCTCGTTCCGCAACAGAGGCTCGCCCAGAGGTTGGAGAAGTCGAACCGTGCACGCCTTCGGCACCTCGAGGGGCAGGCTGAGGAGAAAGATGAGGCTCTACCCTAGGCGAACCCCACACTCCTTGCTCTGCATCTTCTTCTAGTGGGGGAACAGATGAAGTAGCTCTCGCTCCTGATGCAGGCGATTGCTCACCACTTTCTCGTTCCGCAGGAGAGGCTCGCCCAGAGGGTGGAGGAGTCGAACCGTGCACGCCTTCGGCACCTTGAGGGGCAGGCTGAGGAGAAAGACGAGGCTCTACCCTAGGCAAATCCCACACTCCTTGCCCTTCAACTTGTTCTAGTGGGGGAAGAGATGAAGTAGAAGCAGGTCTCTCTCGTGTAACTATCGGTGAATGGGATAAGCCAGGGCCCGAGGGGTCAACTGGCACTCTTATTGGTGCTGGTCGCACTGGCAGGACTCCCTCCTCATCTCTAAGCATCGGATGAGCAACAGCAGGAGCTTGTCCTACTTGTATTGACTCTCTCTCAACACGATTTAGCCTTGTACCAGATAGAATAGAAATAATTTTTATAGATTTAGCTCCCTCAGCATCCATAGCTTGTTGCGCATTTCCAGCAGCTTCTTGATCTCTTAAGTCATACCGTGTACCGTTTATTTCAAGAATTGCAATATTGTATGGAAGTCCGTTAACATTGATTGCACCAATAACACTCGCTTTTAACATTCCCTCAAGTTGCTCGCAAATCTGATCTTCGACCTCTTCAAACTCACTAAGAACAATCTCAGCTACTCTCTGAGCTCCATTTATAAAATTATCAGCCGTTTGCCTAGGATGTAGAGCAACGTTTAGTACACCAGCCCCCACATTCCAAATACCCCTTGCTCCTGCACTAAAAAGACCCAAAGCTCCATCCATAAAACATATCCTTTTTTTAATTTTAACTTTTTTGTTATGCATAGATTATACATCGCAAAAGAATTTCAATGGGAGTTTAAAAAATAATTACTTAATAAAAAATAGACTAATTCTTAAAAAATACTAATTTAAATTTTAATTAAATATACTTCTCTTTTTTTAAAATAATCGACTAAAGCACAAACTGCCCAAAGACCTAGGAGTGGGGTAAAAGCAAGGGCTAGTGTAGTTACCCAAGCTCCTAATCTAAGAAGAAATAGACCTTTATCCCATTTCTCTAGATCGTAGACACCCCCAACTGCAATCTCAAAGGTCGATTCTGGCACCCTAAGCTTGGGAAGGCCCATAACTCTACCTTGTAGAGAAACTAGAGGTTTTTTAGGCTCGCTTTTCCTGACCGTATAGCCCTTAGGAAGCTTAACTCTTTCGCCTGTCGCTCTATTCTGAAGATAGTAGATAGACTCTAGTTTTTTAAAAGATCTTTTAAAATTCTCTGCCTTCCAATTAACATTAATAAAAGCTACCCTATATCTCTCACCAAACTTAAACCATCCAGTCGATCTATTCTCTTCTTCGATATTTAACCTCGAGGCCGCTTGCATCTCATCGATAAAAAGGCGAGATTCATTTTGATCAGGATCTAAAGCTTCATGCACACTGCTCTCCCCGATTATTGTTGTGACAATTCTAATCTCATTTCCAATAACTGAAAGGTAAATAGGCTCATCACCTATTGCCATTTTAATCGCCTGCAAACGCTGCGCAATATTTTCCACTAAAGCAGCATAATCAGGAATTTCTATTTCGCCATCTTCTAGAAAAACCTCCTTCATCAGCTCATTTGCTATATCGGTTGCAACACTCTCAGTTAGAAATATTCTACTAGGAATTTTTATAACGCTTACTGTATCTCCGACGTTTTGAAGCCACTCATCTATATCATCTTCTTTAATTCCAAAATCTTCTACAGCTTGATTTATACCTCTCTTTAAAATACACGCCTCATCAGGTGTTACAAAAAAGCTAATAAAAAAATAGCTAGATGAATGAAGGCCATCTGGACTTTTAAGATTAAAACTATTTTCAAAGAGATCTTGTTTCATTAAAGAAAATTCGTTTGGCAAGGCATCTGCAAATTTTTCCCCAACTATTTTAAGCTTATCACTCAGGTTATCAACGCTATTGCGTGTAAAAACAATCCGGATCATGTCACCCACAACCGCAATATACATAGGATTTGGCGCTATCTCATTTTGTAGCTCAGCAATAAAATTCATAATAACTTTTAAGAGCTGTACAATAGCGCTCTTATGAACATCTTCTAAGAAATATTTTATAGATTCTGTCATTGCCAAAAGAGTTAGAATTTGAGCAATTCTTCTTAATTCTGAATTTGCACTCCTGCCTTGTATAATTTCGCAAACCCGTCCACCTAAGAGACAGCTGATGAAAGATTCTTTCTCTTCTTGAGGAATCTCAAAAACTGCACACGCTTTTTCTCCTTCATAAAGAGGCACATCAGCCCTTAAAATAGAACTCTGGGGAAATTCTCTCTCCGGTTTCTCCGAAAATAATGACCTCTTAAAAATAGCGGCAGCTAACACAGAATTGGCAGCTACGGGATTACCTATCGGAGAGGCTCTTTTTGGATAAACCTGGGCGTCTAAGCCCCACTCTCGACTGCCTTGATGACTTAAGCACCCCTCCACTCTCTCCATAAAATATATCCCTTTATTAACTTTCGATAAATTATATAATTTATGAGAATTTGAATGAGAGGTTAAAAAATAATTACTTTGCAAAAAAACCTAAAGTCATCAAAAGTCTACTTTGTTTCCTAATTCAAAAAGGTCTACAAGCAGCGTGATTTTCATAGTTAGACGATTTATTTTGAGCAATTGACTTTATTTATTTTGTTTAATCTCAATGATTTAATATAAACTTCTGAGTCAATATTCTCATTAAATCTACTAGAAAGATCTTCCCCCAAAACTCGCTTCCACCTTGAGAATGCTCCTTCTACATGCGCCCTTTCAAAGACGTCCGGCTTTTTCAACAGGTTCCGCACGCCATTTTTTGATAGCATCACCTGAAAACCAAAAATTAATGCTTCCACGATTTTCGAGAGCCTTGTTATACTCAGAAGCTCTTCTAAAACCATGATTAGGATGCGTTTCTAGCGAATTTATAGCAGCAAAGCATCCAATCGAGGTTTTAGAAGAGCTTCTGAGACCAGTTACATTTCATGTAATCACCTCATTTTCATGCAGCCAAAGGCTACATGAAAATACCGGAATGGGAGGGGGACGCCCCCCCCTCAGCCGACCTAGAGACAATAAAGAAGCATGTTCGAGAGGTCGGCATTGAATATTACATACGAAGTAAGGTTCCTTTTTAAATAATTGAAAGCCCTAGATTATTAATTCTGTTGACTTGATCAAGAAATGCCTTATCGATCGGGTTTTTTAATAAGATCCCTGTCACATTCGCAGTTGCAAGCCTTGTTAAAATATCTTCCAAATTTGTTTGCTTCCACGCCTCTGAAAAAACGACAAGAATAGGCAACGGGTAAGAGAGCTCTTTTATCACTAAAAGCCTCTCCCATACCGCCTCATTAAGTGGCTCTGGCAATACAATTTCTAAAGCTGAAAAACTACTTTTAGCCGCCTCAAGCGCTTCATTTTCATCAAAACGTATTGAAATTAGCTCCATTTTTTCATATATACTTTGAATGTTTGAAAAGATCTAGATTTTTCAACTAGATTGAGTGTATCGTTGAAGCATGAAAGTTTATCTTATTGTTTTAAACTATAGAGGAAAAGAGGATACAAAAGAGTGCATTCTTTCTATCCTCGATTCATCTTATAAAAATTTTGAAATCGTCATAGTTGATAATCACTCTCAAGATCAGAGTATCAGCTACTTAAGAGAGGCTTTTCCTGGCATTACTTTGCTGGAAACCGAAAAAAATTTAGGGTATGCAGGCGGAAACAATGTTGGTATTCAATTCGCGCTAGATCAAGGGGCTGAGGCGATCCTTATTTTAAATAATGACACAACTCTTGACAAAGATTGCATAAAAAATTTTGTAGCCGAGAGCAAAACTTACCCAAATAGTATTTTAGGAGGCAGAGTTTACTATTTTGACACTCCCTCAGAAATGCAACATTTTGGAGGCGTTTGGAGTCATCGAAAAGGGAAATTTATCAATCAACCAGATCGCGATTTCGACACGAAAAGAGCTAGAAATCTTGATTTTATCACGGGGTGCGCACTTTTTGTTCCAAGACAAATTTTCCATAAGACAGGCCTTTTTGAAGAATCTTTTTTTCTCTATTATGAAGAAATAGATTGGTGCTTTCGAGCAAGAAAACTTGGTTTTTTTTGTACCTACGTACCATCGCCTATGATTTTTCATAAAGAGTCAAAGTCATTTGCTACACCAAAACCACCACAATCTTATTTCCAATGGAGAAACCGGATTTTTTTTATTGAGAGAAATTTTGAAAAAAGCCAATTTTATCTCTGGCTTTTTACAAAGTTTCCCAAACGACTCTTTCTACTTTTTATAAAAAGGTGGATCAAAGAGCTCGATATACTTTTTTTGGGAAATTCAGAAGAAAAACAGATCTCCAAACTCTCTTATAAAGCGAGCTTAAAAGGAATTTCTGACTACTTTAAACGCTCTTTTGGAAATGGTCCCTCTTGGATTTTTAAAAAGGTCGAACGCACTTCTTGAATTCTAGTAGGAGAATGTGCTAAGCTACTCATGCTGAAAAAACTTCATTTTTTTCTAGTGTTGCAATTCTCTTCATGTTAAAGAGAAGAAATGATGTCGTGGGGTATTATGAAATTGAGATCTTTGTTATGGATAGCCTTAGCGCTCTCTTTGTGTGGATGTGCCGATTACAAGTCGATTGTAACTGCAGTTGATGAAAGAGAAGCGAATGTAATTGTTGTATTTTTACAAAGCAAAGGGATCCAAGCGACAAAAGAGGCTGTCACTTCTCAGGGGGGAGTTGGTGGTGAGGGCCCTGCAATCGCTAGATTCAATATCAATGTGGAGGCCTCACAAGCAATCGATGCGATGTCGATCTTAAATAGTAATGGGTTACCTCGAAGACAGGGAACAAATCTTTTAGATCTTTTTGGAAAACCCGGGCTTATGTCAACTGACAAAGAGGAGACGATCCGCTACCAGGCAGGCCTTTCTCAACAGCTTGCTAATATGATTCTTCTAATAGACGGCGTGATTGATGCAACAGTTCAGCTCTCTTTTCCTGACCAAACAGCTGTTACTGAAGGGGCTACACCAAATAAAATCACTGCAGCAGTCTTTGTAAAACACCAAGGGATCATTGATGATCCAAACACACACTTAGAAAATAAGATCAAAAGGCTTGTTTCTGGAAGTATTAATGGATTAGATATAAATGATGTCACAGTTGTATCGGATAGATCTAGATTCACAGACGTTTCAATAAATCCATTCAATGAAACTGTTGCAAATGGCTCAAAAGAGTATATAAAAATCTGGTCGATGGTAATGAGCAAAGAGTCTGCCTTAACATTTAGAACTGTTTTCTTTTTTCTTCTTTTAATTGCCCTAGTTTTAGCAGTTGTATCAGGTTGGGTAATTTGGAAAATTTACCCCCTTCTTCGTAAAAATGGGGGTTTTAAAGAATTTTTAAGCCCGATCCCTTTTGTGACAAATGAAGTAAAAAAAGAGGCCCCACCTGAGGAATCCAATGAATTATGATAGTCCAAAAGAGTATAACAGTTCTAAATTCCCTTCTAAAAAGAGTGCCGGCAGAAAAAAAGAGCTATTATTTAACATTTTATGAAGATTTGTTACAAAAAGCTTTTACAGATAATTTCTCAACAGGAAAAACTCCTAAAGACTTATCTCTTAAAGAGCTTTTTGATAAAATCGACGAGAGTTGGTACATAGAAAAAATTTCTACTTTCTCAAAAAGCGACCTCCTATTTTTTACATCTCTTCTCTCTCATCAAAAAAGAGCTCACCTTCGAGAAAAACTTGGCATAGAGGGCCTGTTTTATACATTTTCTGAAAAATTTGAGCTCTACTGTCTAAACCTTTTCTTCAAAGAGCTATTTCCAAATGAACTTCCCCTCCCCTTTTCATTTTTAGAGGAGACCCCGCTTTATTTTCTGACCACTGGAAATACAGAAAAAATTCATAAATTGGCCTTTTATCTCGGGCTTTTTGATATCTCTTTAGAACTTAAGACTGTTTTAAAAGGCTCAATTTTAAAGCAGCTACAAATCACACTTTTCGCTGATGAAATCGCTTTTTGCAAAGAGATCTCTGAATTTAGACACCCTTTTTCATTAGGCCCTTTAGGTCTTGCTAATTGGAATGAAAATAGCGACTCATTAAGAAAAGCACTTTTTGAAAGAGGTCTCTACAGGCTAAGTATCGGTCTTAGTAACTCATCCCCTGATTTCATATGGTATATTCTTCACTTTTTAGACAAAGATATTGCAAAACGACTAGAAAAACAGCCAAAAGTAGAAATCGATACAAAAATATTCGAAATTGCTTTAAACCAAATTGAAATTGCATGGAAGGGCGTATGTACTGTTTTAAACTAATCAAAGAAGGGAAAGTTCATACCGGAAATGAAAAAATTATCCGAAAAGAGGAATTTGAAGAATTACTTTCAGCAAAAGAAATTTTAGAAAAGGCGCAAATCGAGAGTGGAAAAGCGTTAGAAGATGCTCATAATGAGAGTGTGTCAATAAAAAAAGCGGCCTATGATGAGGGGTTTAACGAGGGGTTAAACCGATTTAGTGAACAAATGCTTTTATTTGAAGACAAACTTAAAGTACTTAAGCACGAACTCCAAAAAGCAGTTCTCCCCCTTGTTTTAAAAGCGACAAAAAAAATCATCGGCGAAGAATTAAAGCAAAACCCGGAATCGATTTTATCGATTGTCATGCAATCGATAAAAAACGTGACCCAAGCCAAAGTAGTGAAATTATTTGTTTCGAAAGCAGATTTAGAGATTTTAGAATCTGCCAAAACGGAACTAAAGAAAAATTTTGAAAACTTAGAGAGCTTTCAAATAGAAGAACGAAGCGATATAGAACAAGGCAGCTGCATGATAGAGACTGAACGAGGTATTCTAAATGCAACCTTGGAAAATCAATATCGAGCTCTTGAACGCGCTTTAGAAGCGCATATGAAAAAAAGATGATTAGACGGTATTTTATTTTTTTATTTTTAGGCATCGCCTTATTTGGTGCGTTTGCAACAACAAAGGCGTATTGCGAAGATGTAAGCATTTCCCAGCAATATTCTCCCGATGATAAAGTTACACAACCCCCTTTGGTGCAAAAAGTCGCCCTTCTTGCAGCAATGTCGATTCTCCCGTTTGCAATCATGCTTCTCACCTCATTTATGAAAATGGTGGTTGTATTATCTTTGTTAAGGCAAGCTCTCGGCGTACAAAACTCTCCACCAAATCCTGTAATTAATGGAATTGCTTTGTTAATGGCAATTTATGTTATGTTTCCAACATGCATGGCAATGTATTCAGAGTCAGAAGATTACATAAAAAATAATGCGCCTAGTGCCTCTGAATCAACATTTTCTCCTGAGTCAGTCAACTATTTAGTTGGCATCATTGACCACGGAAAAGAGCCTATGCGAAAATTTTTGATTAAAAACTCGATCCAAAAACACAGAAACTATTTTTTCCAACTAGCCAAGCAAAAATTTCCTGCACCTTTTCGAAATGAATTAAAAGCTACAGATTTCATTATTGTCATCCCAGCATACCTCACAAGCCAAGTTAAAGGAGCTTTTGAAATCGGCGTTTTACTCTATCTCCCTTTTTTCGTTATTGATCTAGTCGTCTCCAATATTTTACTTGCGATGGGGATGATGATGTTATCCCCTTTAACAATAGCTCTCCCCTTAAAACTCCTACTTCTTGTTATGGTAGATGGGTGGACCTTACTCATTCAAGGAATTGTATTAACATATAGGTAATCATGTACGACTCAGAAATCTACCAACTCTCCTACCACGCCCTTTTTTTAATTCTTATTTTATCTGGGCCACCAATTCTCATTAGCATGATCTTCGGCCTAACAGTTGCTATATTTCAAGCAGCCACACAAATTCAAGAGCAAACCCTTTCATTTACTATCAAATTAGTCGCTGTAATAGTTACTCTACTTGCTATGGGAGGGTTTTTGTCTACTCAAATCATGCAGTATACAGAGACGATTTTTAAAAATTTTCATAAATGGAGTTCTTGAGCGAATTGGACTCTGGGTACCTGACGCTAATTGACCACATTAAAAATCTAAATTACGAATCGCTTTGGAGGGTAGTTTTACTCACCTTTATGCGTGTTGGCATTATTACAACCTTAGCTCCTTTTTTAGGAGCAAAAATTATTCCAGGCATCGCAAGAGTTGGCATGGCACTTAGTCTAACTCTTCTATTTTTACCAACCGTTTTATTTTATTCCCAAATGACCTACATCTCGGATGTAGCTTTTGTTGCCTATGCTGTAAAAGAGTGTGCAATTGGATTTGTTTTAGGCTTTATTGCATCAGCACCTTTTTATATCGTACAATCTAGCGGAATTTTGATCGACTATCTAAGAGGATCATCAATGATGATGGCTCAAGACCCAACCATGCAATCTCAATCCTCACCGATTGGTATCATGTTCAATAACTATTTGATTGTACTTTTTTACGCTCTAGATGGTCCTCTCCTCTTTTTTGATGCTGTCACAACCTCTTTTCAACTCTTTCCTGTTGACCAATTCATCAGCTCCAAATTTTTCGATCTAAATAACCCTTTTTGGAAAACAGCCCTTCTTTTAACAAGCGATATCTTCAACCTATCGATACAACTTGCAGCACCAGCGATTCTTGGAATATTGATGGCCGAAATGTTTTTAGGCATAGCAAATAGACTAGCTCCTCAGGTGCAAATCTCTTTTCTTGGCATGTCTTTAAAATCACTTCTAGGCCTACTTGTCCTTTGGTCCGGATGGTTTTTCTTCTTAAGACAGACCTCTCATATGTCAATTGATTGGATGCACACTCTTATGAAAACGATCAAAGAGATGATTCCTCTATCTTCACCCACATCATAAATCGCTAAAAAGCTCTCTTAAAAACCAGATTAGCTACTTACACGCATTACCAATTTAAAAAAATTGATCTATGTAAAAAGATTTATAATTTGCATATATTTCTACTGCCCTTTTCAAAAAATTCATTAAAAAATGAAATTTTTCAGTTTTTATGCTATGATAAATCCTAACACTTTCTTTATAAAAAAATTATATCAACAGTGCTACATATTAAACTATTAACAACTCTGATCATAACTATATAGCGACAACTATTGAAATCGTATTAGGCGCGTAACTAATCGAATAGGTATAACCGGATTTTTTATTCACTACATTTTTATTCGGATCAAATTGGAAGATTCCCGTGATTCCCCCTGCTGCTGTAAAGAGAGGATAAATCCCTGGTGTCATTGAGGAAGCATCCAATATTAGTGTGCTATTTGGTACAATCGGATTATGATTTTTATCATAATCCATTTCGAGCTGAAGCGCTCCTCCTATTTTTACTGCAGCTGTATTTGCTGAAGGGGCCAAACTAATCGTTGAATTTTGAAATGCTGCACCTAGCGTAATTTGCAACATTTCTAAAGAAGCGATTTCTATGCTTCCCCTATTTGTTATAGAGTGAATTGTATTACTATCTAGAATAGTCAAATTCCCATCATTGATTAAATCACAAGCGACTGGAAGGAGGTCCGGTGCATCAAAAGTAATTGCCCCTTCGTTATTAATTACGTTCACATTTTGAATCGGACCATTTAAGATAAGTTCTCCGCCACCGGCTACAGATAAATTGTCTGAAGAAATAGAGCCTTTATCGCCAATAACTAATTCGCTACCCTCATTAATAAAAATTGTATTGCATTCTACACTTGTGTTAAAAGTGGCACTCCCCTCAACACTCAGTTTATTTATAAGCAATTTCCCGCCTGTCAGAGTGTAACTTGTATTTTGTGTATCTATTTCCAAAGTTCCTACAGCGTAGGATCCAACCAGATTAATAGTTGCATTTGCGATATTATTCTGATCTTTAAGGAGAGCTGTATAATAAGAGCCCTGTGGATGATCATGCATCGGATTTGGAAGATTATTTAACCATTTTGTGTCATCACCCCAATTGCCCCCAGCACCACCTACCCAAGTAGTAGTCACAAATTGCCATTTTATGTAGAGAGTATTACCAACCTGAATCAATTTATAATCAACACCATATCCTGATTGAGTGACATTTATTTTAAAACTGCCTGTAAGACTTCCTGTTGCTTTTAAAACAGGCAACAATCGATTCGGATTATCCAGATTGAGTGAAACATTTAGAATTGCATTTTGTATGTCTGCCGAACCATTGATTGTTAAATAGTTGCCCTCTGAAAGATCTAGATTGATTTGTGAGCCTTTAGCAAACTGAGCTACAACGTCTAAACTACTCGTAGGAGATCCAATAGTAAGTCCGCCAGACCCTACAAAAAGTTCACCATTAAGACTTAAACTATGAACACTTGTATTTACCGTATTATTTAATTGAAGAAAGCCACCTGAATTAATGGTGATATCAGTGTTTGCAGAAGCACTATCCATATCGACACTACAATTAATTACGGTTGGGCCTGCATAACTATTGTTTCCGTGAAAAATTACTCTACCACTTTGATCTTCAGAACTATACCCTCCTAAAGTAAATCCACCATTTCCTGATATATTGCCGCTGATGACTAAGGTTGACCATTGACCCACAGAAACTTTAATTTCATTTCCGGCTAAAAAGATTGGAAGGTCAATTGTTTGAAAACTTGCATCATTGGGTATAGGACTATCAACCACAGTAATAGAATCATACAAATTTAAATTGGATGCTGATGATTCTAAAGAAAAATTTTCCTTTTGCCCTGTAAGGTAATAACTTGTTACAACTCCTTCAAATATCATAGAGCCTATGCTAAAATTTCCATCGACATAGAGAGGCAAATCGTCCACAGTAATAGTTTTTGACTCTCCATCATTACTAGCCTGGCAGCTTGAAAGTTCAGGGAATTTAACATTTACTGACATATCGTTTGGAGAACCGCTAGACCAGTTTGAAGAATCACTCCATTTAGGATTTCCTAACGAAGGCCCGCTAACATCATAACAATTAATCCACGAAGTTGAATTAATCGAATTATTTAATTTATTTTTCATTTTGATTTTCTGTTTTTTATTTTTATTATTTATAGTTTATTATGATTTAATAACCGTTGCAATCAATTTTTATTATGTTAAAAAGGAAATACACCTTTTATTTTGGCCAAGCACCTTGATAACAGTGTTATCTTGAATTCAACTCAAAGTGATCGTTCATTCTATCAAACTTCATATAGATTCTAATAAGAATTTTCGAGTGCAGAGTCGTTAATTCTGATTCACAAAATAGGTAAGCTGGAGTTGAATTTACGATAAGAGTTTTTTATTCTAAGAGAGGGCGTAGAAGCGAGTAAAAAAAGATGCAAGCGAACAAAGCTCTATCATTTGAAATTGAATTTACTATAATTTGTGTTGACACTATTTTTTTCAATCACTACTCTTAAACTTAAATTTTAAAAACATTAAACCTTTCAAACGGGAGAAAAAAGGGAATGGAAACTAACCTTAAGAAACTTTTACCGATTGTCGGAGCTTTTTGTCTCAGCATGACAAATCTTGTTGCAGCAGAATACGATTCGACGAAAAATTCACCACCAACACAGATGGCTGTTCCTCCTTCTCCGACACCAGGGGAATCGGGTCCAAACGTAATTTTATCTGCAGACTATACTCTTTGGACAGCAAGAGAATCAGGCCTTGCAATTGCAGCCTCTAATTACTATCCAACTCAAGGAAGCACAAGCTCTGAAGAAGGAAAAGTTTACTATCCTGAAATGAAACTCCGCTCTGGCTTTAAAGTTGACTTAGGTGTTTATCTTCCACACGATAATTGGGATATTCAAGCACAATACACTTGGTTTAACAACAATAACAACGGAATGCATGACGCTGATTTTACATCAGGTCAAGCTGTAAGCACATTCTTCGGTGATGCAATGACAGGTCCTATCAGACTTTCAGAGGCATCAAGCAGCTGGAATGTATGGTTCAATAGAATTGATCTCACAATGGGAAGAAGCTTTTTTGCTGGCCACTACCTCTCTGTTAGACCATTTATGGGTCTTGTAGGTGCTTGGGACAACCAAAAACTTCATATTGATTACACTGACTCCACAGGTGAGTCCAACTATGATCTTCACAACACACAAAAATGGTGGGGAATTGGAGCTTATGGCGGGATGAATGCAACATTTACATTTGTGAGTGATTCATCAAATCAGTGGAGTCTTTTTCTAGATGCAGGAACAGCTCTTCCTTGGTCTAAATTCAAAGGAACACAGAGTGTAGAAAATGGTAATGTAGAAGATAGCTATCTATTCACTCTACATAACACATTTTACACAGTAGCTCCTATGCTTGAAACAGCTCTTGGTATTCGTTGGGAAACATGGTGGGCAGATGGCTCATGGATGTTTCTTCTCCAAGCTGCTTGGGAAGAGCAAGTATGGTTTAACCACAACAACTTCATTGTTCCAGGCGATGCAACAATTGGTGCAGGCGGTGGTGCATACACAATGCAAGGTCTAACAGTTAAAGCAGCAATTGCTTTCTAATTGTAGAATAGCCTTACTTAAAGTGCTAAACCGGATGGTAACCCCATCCGGTTTTTTTATTATTGACACGTTAATAGTGATATATTATTAAAATGCATATTACGATTTTAAGAAACATTGGAGCTCTGATGAAAAAACCTTTTCTCATTTTAGGAACTTTTTTACTAAGCGCTTCGTCTGTTCATGGATTTTCATGGCTACCAAAACCCCCTGAACCGAAATCTGCTGAAATTATTCCAGAGATTCTATATCCGCATGGGTGGTCTCTTACACACGGCACATATTTATTCGGCGTTAGCTATTTAGGTGGTGCGGTAGGTCAAATTGAAAAAAGAGTTGCAACGTCAGGTGTTGTATCACCAAGAGTTTCTAAAAGACCTACAAGTGGGAGTATAATTAGCGCCTCAAATGAATGGGTAAATGGATTTCAACTAGATTTTTGTGGGACAACTTCTGGTCTTGGGGAAGACTCTTTTGGTTTAAACTACAGTTTTTTTTCTGGAGGTGGCATCTCGACAACAACCCTTAGCCAAACTCCAGGAAATGAAGACATTTTACCCTCATTTGCTTTAAACAATGTAACTGGTGCTACAGCACTTGTTGACTCAGTTACTTCAAAGTACAGTGTTCCCTCCTTTCAAGACGGCTTTTTTAGCTACAGCAAATCACTTTTTGTAAATCCTTGGATATCTCTAATGGTTACAGGTGGTATTCATGGGTTTTCAGTAGTACATAAGCTTCTTATCGATTACAAGCAACTTTCAGGAGCAGTGACAACACTAAAAATGAAAGAAAACACATTTGGCGCAGGACCTTTAATTGGGTTTATTGGGACAAAAAAAGTGACAGATGACTTTGCTCTTCGAGGAACTTTTTTAGCATCCGCCCCTCTTTCTAACCACACACTCCAGCAATCTGATGAGTATAGAGTTGGATCTGAGACAACATATGGATACAGTGCAAACAGTACAAATCAGCTAAGACAACATTTCGTAGCTCATATGGATCTGGAGGCTGTTTTTAGACGCGGCTTTTTAAACCAAAATGCTCTTGAATTAATCATTGCCTGGCATGTAAAACAGTACTTAAATCAATCGTTTTTAACAGCGATGTCAAACAATCAAAATACCCCGCCATCGACACTCCAAGTGAATGCACTTAGAGTCGGTCTATCGACAATTTTCTAATCTGTTATGGCACTGTTTATAAAGTGCCATAGCCCCCTTTTTGCACTTAATGTTATCTCATTTCTGATCTTGAGTCGGTGCAGTCGGTGGAGTCGGATTTTTGATACACTTTGCACACGATTTTGTCACATCTTGCTGCAGTTTTGTATACGCATCTGCCTCTACAGACTGAATTTTTGTGACAACATCTGTTACAAGAGTATGAATTTTTTCCTGCACATCTGTTACAAGAGTACTTAAATCTTTTGTCGCATCTTGCAATAACTCTGATGCAATTTTTGTTAAATCACAAACAGCGCAAGATCCTAGATCTTGCATATTCGGATCTGCATCGAACCAATTTGCTATCGCTCGAAAGATCTTCGAAATATCTTTTTTTAAACTCATACACCCTCCTATACCTCATCATCTTCTATAAAAACAGGAATCAACGTGATAATAAATAGCGCCGCTAGCAAAATCCCAAAATAGATATGTATCATTGTCATTTCCTGCACTACCCCTCATCTTCTAACTCTTCCATACGCTCTAAGAGCAAATAGGTTAAACTACACGAGAGTCCCATCATTGAAAACAATAATAAGTATCCCAGACATCCTCCTATTTTTTCCTTATTATACAAAAGCTTTTTTTTTCCATAACACACTTACAATTAAAAACATAAAAAAATCTATGTTAAACATCCTCCAAACGAAATGTGAGGCCTGACCCCAATTGTTCCAAACGAAATGTGAGGCCTGACCCCAATTGGGAGGTTTTGCTATAAAAAATATTGATAATAAACAAAAATTTAGATATAATTACACCTTAATTGTTGAGGTTTTTATGTCACACATGAGTATTTCTCTTCAAAAAAGCCCTAGCCTAGCTGGAGAATCTCCTGTCCTTTCGGAGGCAACAAAGGCGCCCTCTCCTCTTTCAAAAAATGCTCTTATGATTACTTCAATTGCGCTAGGAGTTCTTTTTGCCCTATTTTTTACAGGGGTAGTTGTAGCTTCGGTTCTGGCAACCCACGGGGTTGCCATCCCCGTATTTGCATTTTTAGCTGTAAAAATGGCTGCCCTAACATCAGTTGGCTCTGTCATAGGGTCAAAAATTCTCTACGGTCTATTTTTCGGGGGAATCCTAAACTTTGCTGGGGCAATCGTTGGAAAAATTTACAAATTGGGTGAGACAAGATCGATGGAAAAATTTCTTCTTACGAAGATTTTTCCAAACGGTGACAAATCTCAATTAATCACCCCTCTTTCGGAAAAAAGACTTAATCAGTACAAATTAAAAAGACATGGCACAATTTTTTCTTGTCAGAGCGGGCATAATTTTAGAAAACTAGACATTACAAAAGATTGGATGTGCGGAAGGGGCTTAACAAATAAGATAAAAAACATTTTCACTTTCATAGGCCACATGTTCATTCTTGACCCCTATGAATCATTTAAATCGCTTTTAAATTTTAAAAAATACCTTCTTTATAAAAATACAGTTTTAGAGGAAAAAAGATTAAAAGAAGAATTAACACCAGATAGCGCACAAGCTCTCGATAAGCTATTTTCTTCTCGAATTGAAGAGCTCATCCTTTCAAAATCAATCCCTTGTCATAATCAATACCTGATAAATCCTGAGCTAACTGTATTAGATAGATTTATCGCAATTTCAGAAGCTGCTTTAGATTCTAAAGATCATAAGGAAGATGAATCGATAATTAAAGAAAGAATTGCTCGATTAAAAGCAAAAAAACAAGAGATCTTGGGAAATTCTTCAAAAGCTGATGGTTTTTCGGCAAAAGACAAAAAAGAGGGAAGCCTTTTTTACGCATCCAACTTACTGGAAATTAATGAAAAAATCGATGCCCTTACATTGAGCTCTGAATATAAAATGCAAATACGCGAAGCTGTTTCGATTTTGCTTACTCATCCTAAGATGACAATCGACGATGTAAACCTAGTAGTAGGTAAATTAGTTAAAGAGTTTAGTGAAAATATTGCTCATAATTCATCTAATCAGTGGCAAACACGTGAGAGTTCAATTAATTATGCAGTAGCACGCTATGATGAAAAACATCGTCATGAAGGTGTACCTCTTGGACAGACCCATTTTACTCTTTACACCAGTTTAAATAAATCTCCAATGTCTGTAGACAGTAAAACTCTTCCTCGAAAAATCGCGCGCTCCTTTTTAACTGACTTAGCTATCTGCTTACTCCCTGGCGCCCCTATTGCAGCATTTCTTTGGACATCTCTTGCCATATCTTTTTCAAAGCATGTTGATAAACTCAATACAAAACCAGTAAGTCCTCGCAACCATAGATATACACCTATAGATCAAGCATAGATAACAGAAATTGTCTCTTCAAGAGCGTTTGCAAAAAGATCGATCTCTTCTTCTGTATTGTAGAGGCCAAATGAAATTCTAGCAGCAGACTGAAGCCCAAAGTGATGAAGTGTTGGATTTGCACACATTACCCCTGTTCTAAGCGCAATTCCTTTCAACCCAATCAAGACACCTAAATCGAGCGGGTGTATGCCTTTAATACTAAATGTGATAAGACTTGACTTTTCTCTGCTACTTCCATAAATGGTAAGCCCTTCTATTTGTTTTAATCTATCGGTTGCAAGATGTAACAATCTTTCCTCGTGGGCAAAAATTTGGTCTCTATTAAATTTTCTCATGTATGAAATCGCGCAGCCTAATCCGATTACCTCAGCAATAGGAGGGGTTCCCGCTTCAAATTTTAAAGGCGATTTTTGGTATGTGGTTTTTGCAAAAGTTACCTCCTGAATCATATCTCCCCCACCGTGATAGGGCCTCATTTTTTCAAGAAGCTCTCTTTTCCCATACAAGACACCAATTCCTGTAGGTCCATATATTTTGTGTCCCGAAAACGCAAAAAAATCGACACCCAATGAGACAACATCAATTTCTAAGTGTGCCGCACTTTGTGCTCCATCAACAACAACAACTGCGCCAACAGCGTGCGCAAGCTCTGTCAGCTTTTTTATCGGATTAATTGTTCCTAACACATTTGAAATATGACAAATAGAGACAATCTTTGTACGGGGGGATAGTTTTTTTGCAAACTCCTCTAAACAAATTTCTCCCACGTCATTAAAAGGTGCCACAACCAAATGAGCGCCTATTTCTTCACAAATCATTTGCCAAGGGACAATATTTGAATGGTGCTCCATTTCGCTGATAAGAATTTCATCCCCGCCCTGTAAAAACTCTCTTGCATAACACAAAGCTACTATGTTGATAGACTCGGTGGTACCTCTTGTAAAAATGATCTCCTCTTCCTCTTTCGCATGCAAAAAATTTTGCACCATTCTTCTTACTTCTGCATATCTCTCTGTTGCTACGACCGCATGCTCATAAATTCCCCTATGAACTGTTGCATATCCATCAGAGTAGAATGAACTTATTCCATCTATAACGCATTTAGGCTTTTGTGAAGTCGCCGCTGTGTCCAAATAGATAAATGGCTTGCCGCACATCTCTTTTAAAAGCATCGGGAAATCTTTTTTTACTACATTTGGGTCGTACTGCACAAAGACGCATCCTTTATAATTTCATCTAAAAAGCCTTTAGCTAAGGTTTCACTTGCTACCTTTTTAGAAATCCCCCGTGCTTGAAAATAAAAGAGCTCTTCTTCTGAAAGATTTGAAACTGTGGCACCGTGAGACGCTTTTACATCATCTGCAAAAATCTCTAAATTAGGCTTACTAAAAGCAAAACTCTTACTTCCCAATAACAAATTGTTGTTTAATTGATAAGCCTCTGTTTTCTGAGCCTCAGGAATTACGTAAATTTTTCCTTCGAACGTAGAACTGCTCTGATCGTTCATAACAGCTTTAAAGTGTTGGTTTGATTTTGCATGAGGCGCTCTATGCTCGACTAAGACTTCTGTATGAGAGACATTTTTTTCTTCTAAGTATGTAGCTCCTTTTAAACAGACCTCACTCTCTTCTTCAAGCAATTCGACCTTAAAACTTTGCTTAAAAAAATGAGACCCTTTTGAAAGACTCCAATAATTTAGACGACTTTTTCTTTTAAGGGTTGCTCTAACATGCTGAATATAAAAAGCATCTTCTGGAAGTGTTGTACTATCGACAAAATTGACAGATGCCTCTTTATCCAAATATATGTCAATTAGCTGAGAAATCAATCCCTTTTGAAACTCTTTATACACTGGTTCGAACGCAAAAGATACATTTGCATTTCTTCCGGCAAATATCTCGATGTGAGGCAAAAAGTATGCATGTTTCCCTGTATAGTTCATCTTTAAAGAGATCGGCTCTTCTACTACGACATTTGCTGGAATGTAAAAAAAATAGCCGTTTTCAAAAACTTCTTCGTGAAGAGCTAGAAAAAAATCTCTCTCTTTTAACACTCTTTCTTTTTTTCGATTTTCTAAAAATAGGCCATACGTCTTTTTTGCTTCACTCATCGGAAGAGCAATAATTTCTCTTGGAAGATGAGAAAGATCTAAAACCTCTCTTCCTTTTTCTAAAAGATCTAATGAAGAGATCTCTTTTAGAGAAATTTTTCTATACGCCTCTACTTTTCTATCAGGAAAGCCAATTTTCCACGCTTTTGTATGGTGTAAGTTTTTTTCTGGGTAAAGCGCCTCTATTTGCTTTTGGAACATGCCTCATATCCTCTTTCTTCAAGCTCTAAAGCAAGCTCTTTACCGCCCGATTCAACAATTTTTCCATCCATCATCACATGAACAAAATCTGGCTTAATATGATTAAGAAGTCTTTGATAGTGTGTAATCAAAACAATCATCTTCTCTTTATTCATAAAATGATTAACACCCTCTCCAACAATTTTTAGCGCATCTATATCAAGACCTGAGTCTGTTTCATCTAAAATAGCAACTTTTGGTTGCAAAACAAGCATTTGTAAAATCTCGTTTCTCTTCTTTTCTCCTCCAGAAAATCCATCATTTAAATCTCGATCTAAAAAATGAGGTTTGATTCTCATTTTTTCCATCACAGGATCTATGATCTTTTTAAACTCTTCATTTTCTAGCTTTACGTCGTAAATCGAATTGTAGGCATGTTTTAAAAACTCAAAATTAGAGATTCCTCTAATTTCTAACGGGTATTGAAAACTCATAAAGAGGCCAAGTTTTGCTCGCTCTTCAGGATCAAGCTCTAAAATTTCAACCCCGTCAAGAGAAACAGTTCCACCTATTACCTCATAAAAAGGGTGCCCTGCTAAAACTTTTGCAAGTGTTGACTTACCCGCCCCATTTGGGCCCATGATTGCATGAATTTCAAAAGGTTTTACACAAAGTGAAAAATTATTTAAAATCTTTTTGCCCTCTATTTGCACTGTCAATTCTTTAATCTCTAACATTACCCGACAGACCCTTCTAATTTTAAGGTTAATAATTTTTGCGCTTCTACGGCAAACTCTAAGGGGAGCTCTTTAATCACCTCTTTACAAAATCCATTTACAATCAAATTGATTGCATCTTCTCTTGAAATCCCTCTAGCTTGCAAATAGAAAAGCTGCTCTTCATTCATCTTAGAAGTCGATGCTTCGTGCTCAATGCTAGCTGTTTGATGGTGGACATCAATGTAGGGAAACGTATTTGCTGAGCATCTATTTCCAACAAGCATCGAATCGCACTGAGTATAATTTCTAGCCCCCTCTGCACTTGATGCAACAAAAACTAATCCTCTGTAACTATTGTGCGATTCATCAGCAGAAATTCCTTTTGAAATGATTGTCGATTTTGTACGCTTGCCCTTATGAATCATTTTAGTTCCTGTATCAGCTTGCATTTTTCCATTTGTAAGCGCTACAGAATAAAACTCTCCAACAGAATCATCCCCTTCTAAGACACAACTTGGATATTTCCATGTAATTGCAGATCCAGCCTCGACTTGCGTCCAACTAATCTTTGATGCCACCCCCTGACATCTACCTCTTTTTGTTACAAAATTATACACTCCTCCAAGCCCTGTTTTAGGATCTCCAGAGTACCAATTTTGTACAGTTGAATACTTAATTTCTGCCCGATCTAAAGCAACAAGCTCAACAACCGCAGCGTGCAATTGATTTGTGTCAAAAGCTGGAGCTGTACACCCTTCTAAATAACTCACATAAGAATCTGGCTCAGCAATAATAAGTGTTCTTTCAAACTGGCCTGTCTCTTTTTCATTGATACGAAAATAGGTCGATAACTCTATAGGAGATCTCACACCTTTTGGGACATAGACAAAAGAGCCGTCTGAAAAGACAGCAGAATTAAGCGCTGCGTAAAAATTATCGCCTATTGGCACAACACTGCCTAGATATTTTTTTAAAAGCTCTGGATACCTTTTAGCAGCCTCACCCATAGAACAAAGAACAACACCCGCCTCTTTCAATTTTGCTTTGAAGGTGGTGCCGAGTGAAACCGAATCAAAAATAACATCGACAGCAACCCCTGTTAATCTTTTCTGTTCATCTAAAGGGATGCCGAGTTTTTCAAATGTTTCAAGTAATTTAGGATCCACTTGGTCTAGACTATCAATTGTTTGTTTTACTTTAGGCTCTGCAAAATACCGAATGTCGTTAAAATCAATCTTAGGATAGGTCAGATTCGGCCATTTAGGCTCCTCCATCGTCTTCCATTTCCTAAATGCTGCCAGTCGAAACTCTCTTAAAAAGTCTGGCTCCTCTTTTTTTCGAGAAATTTCTATAACAATCTCTTCTGTCAATCCTTTAGGAAAGACTTCCGTCTCAATATCGGTAACAAACCCGTATTTATACTCTGTGTGGTTATACATAGTCCAAATATTCTACTAAACAGAACCTCCCTTGTCAAAAGATAATAATCAAAACCTCGTTGGCTACGGCCACATTGGAGAGTTGCCGTAGAATAAGTGGAAATCCAATTTAAAGAGTCTTTTGAAAAAAAGAGTTTACGCGATGGAGGTCGTTTACAGTGTCAACCCCTATTGATTCGTGAAGTGTTTCATGGACATGAATAGAGAGCCCATTTTCTAAGAAGGCAAGCTGCTCTAGCTTTTCTAGTTCTGAAAGAGGGGAAGGGGGAAGGGCTTTAATCTTTAAAAGTGCATCTAATGAGTATGCATATAGCCCGATATGTTTGTAAATCGCTCCACCGACCCCATCTCGATCGAACGGAATCTGACTTCTTGAAAAATAAAGCGCTTTTCCAAACCGATCAGTGACAACCTTTACAACATTTGGATTAACAACCTCCTCTTTTTTTGCCTCTTTTTTTAAGGTCCAAATCGACTCACTCTTTAAGTCAATGCCCTCTAGCAAATCTTTAATCATTTCAGAAGAGATAAGAGGCTCATCTGCTTGCCAATTGACAAACACATCTGCTTTTATTTGGGTCTTTTCGACAAACTCAATTAGTCTATGCGTTCCTGTAGGACAAGAAACAGATGTCATAACATAACGCCCCCCAAACTTTTCTATCTCTTTTGCCGCCTCTTCACTATCGACTGCAAAATAGATGTCAAAAAATTCAGGACACTTTAAAGCCGCCAAATAGACCCTTTCTAACATCGTTTTATCGCCGATTTTTGCAAGAATCTTTTTGGGAAATCTAGTAGATGCAAGTCTTGCAGGAATAACAGCAATAACTTTCATTTCTACACCTTAGCTGTTTGAAGAACGCTAACAATTGCTTTTTTTAACCCCACATCAAAATCAGTTTTAGGGATCCACCCAAGCTCTTTTTTAATTTTAGCAATGTCCATGGCATAACGAAAATCGTGACCTGGTCTATCTGCAACGTGAATTATTCTTTTTCGATAGATGTCAGGATCTGTTCCTTGGAGCTCAGACAACCGTTCAATTATGTGATCAATTACCTCAAGATTTGTCTTCTCATTCTCGCCACCTACATTGTAAACTTGCCCTTTTTTTCCCCGAGTCAAAATGAAGTAGATCGCTTCTGAGTGATCTTCTACAAAAAGCCAATCTCTGACTTGCTCGCCTGATCCATAAACTGTTAAATCCTCTCCTGTAAGGCACCTTTGAATCATTCGAGGAATTAGTTTTTCAGGGTGTTGATGCCCCCCGTAGTTATTACTTGCGTGCGACACTGTTACTGATAAATCATACGTTCTTGCATACGAGAGAGCCAAATGATCGGCTGCAGCTTTTGATGCAGCGTAAGGAGAGCTTGGCGCATAAGGGGATTGCTCAGTAAAAGTTCCCTCCCTAGTAGGCAAATCGCCATACACTTCATCTGTTGAAATCAGATGCAAATGAATCTGTCTATGCCTTCTTAAAGCCTCTAAAAGGGTGTAGGTCCCTAAAATATTTGTTTCGATAAATGTTTTAGGCTGATCAATACTTCGATCAACATGAGTCTCTGCAGCAAAATGAACAATCATGTCAAATGAGTGTTTAATAAAAAGCTCTTCTATTAGCTTAGCATCGCTTACATCCCCTTTGACAAACGTGTACCTTGGGTCATTTTCCACTTCTGTTAAATTATCCAAATTCCCTGCATATGTCAAAAGGTCTAAATTGACGATTTTCCCTGCAAACTTCGTTTTTAATAAGACGTGCCGGATAAAATCAGATCCCATGAACCCAGCTCCACCTGTTACTAATAATCGTTTATTCGTTAGCATATCTCTTCCACATACTCCCTTAATGCCTCTTCCCACTTTCGTATTGGCTTTTGTAAAAACTTCTCTATTTTTTTATTAGATAAAACCGATCTTAGAGGTCTTTTCGCAGCCCTTGAACAATCTTTTTGCAAAACAGCCTTAACTTCCCTACATTTTACATCAAGGCCAAGCTCTTTTACAAGATGCCAAACATAGAGCAAAAGCTCATATCTACTGACGCTACCCTCATTTGTAAAATGAAATAGACCACTTTGATCCCTTATTTGAAAAATTGCCTCTGCCAAATCTTTTGCATATGTAGGTGTACTAATTTGATCTGAAATATGTTGGACAACTTCTTTTGATTTAACTGCATCAATCATTCCAGAAATGATTCCTGGTTTGCTCTTTCCGTAAATAGAAGCCGTTCTAAGACAAAGCCCTTTTTCATAACAAATTACTTCTCTCTCCCCTAAAAGTTTTGTTCTTCCATATTCATTAATCGGATTTGTCTCATCTGTTTCCGTATAATCTGTTTTTTTCTCTCCATCAAATACGTAGTCAGTCCCAATGTGAAGCAAACGTATCTCTTCTTTTTTGGCAAGTCTTGTTAAATTTTTAGGCCCCTCTACATTTAACAAATAGGCTAACTCTTTTCCTTTTCCCTCTGCTTCATCGACATTTACATAGGCTGCGCAATTAACAATGTGTGACGGTTTATGCTTATTATAAAATGCCAGAAGAGCTTTTTCATCCAAAATATCTGCCCCGCCGTGCGAACTTGCAACAAAATAGACCCCGTTTTTATCAAAAAAATCACACATCTCACGCCCTAAAAGCCCATCTTTCCCAACCACCCAAAACTTCATACAACCTCTCTCATTAAAGGCGCAGACTTGTCTCTTTCTGATAAAATTGGCTCTTTAATCGGCCAGTTGATTCTAACTTCTGGGTCGTTGAATAAAAACCCTTTTTCTAATTGCTTGTCGTAATAGGTACTCACTTTATACATAACATGTGCCTCTTGAGACAAAACGGCAAAACCATGAGCAAATCCATCAGGAATAAAAAGTTGTTTGTGATTCTCTCCACTTAGATAAAAACCTTGCCAATTTCCATACGTCTTCGACTCTTTTCGTATGTCTACGACAACATCAAATATTTCACCCTTAGGACAATAAATAAATTTTGCTTGCCCTTTCTGAAAATGCATCCCACGAATGACCCCTTTTTTAGAAAATGAGTGGTTATCTTGGACGAATTTTACAAAAACCCCTAATTCTCTGTATCTTGCCTCTTGGTAGCTTTCGAGAAAAAAACCCCTTACATCACTTACCACCTTAGGCTCTATCTCTATCAAACCATCTAACACCATACTCTCTTAGTCTACCTTAACTCTCTTCCACAAGTAAATTGAATTCCACTTTTTCACACCCGCCTAAACTATTTAGCTACCTCATAAAAAACCTTGTAACAACCCTTCTATCTAGTCAACCAGAATTAAGAAAGGGCTGCAACCGTAACATTACGGTTTACAGTTTTATCTCTCCTATAGGAATAAAAATCTTTACAATTTCCATATGTTCCTATTTCAGCAACTTCGATATTCCGTAAAGGCACGCCAAGCTCCCTTAGTTGAAATTTTGCTATGTCCCATAAATTAAAATAGTTAGGCTTTACCTGAAATCTCCAGAAAGATTTAGGAAACTCTTGTTTGTAATGAATAAATTCTGAGTGATTTGGCTCTAGACTTGGCCCAATACAGACAACGAGGTTATCCTTATCGACACAAAACTCTTTGACCATTTTCTCAACTGTCTCTCGGTAAATATTTTGAACAAGCCCTCGCCACCCTGCATGGACATTTGCTAACACATTTTGCACCGGATCATAAAAAATAGCCGCTTGGCAATCAGCATGCTTAATTGCAAGGGGAATTTCCTTCATTTTTGTAATCCCTCCATCGGCTCGAAGGATCTCTCCCCTCTTCTCAATGAGTGCAATTTCTTTTCCATGAACCTGATTAAAGTAGACAATTTCTTCAAACCAATCAAATTTTGTCACCTCTGAAGATTGTTTCAAAAAAACTGCATGCTTGACTTTAGCCTTTTGTAATAACTCAAATTCAAGCCAACTAATTTCTCCTCGATTTTTTCGAATCATTTTTCTATCCTAACATCTATGATTGAGTTTTTTTTCAAACATCCGATTGGCGCAATCGGATACGCATTTCTTAGTGTAGCTATTTTTTCAATTTGGATCCATCGCAAGATCTGGGTGTGGGCAAGCCTATTTGGTGTCTCTCTTGCATTCGCTACTTATGGAAATGTGATCACACTACAAGGATTTATCCCGCTAGGAATTCTTGCAGGGTGTTATTTTTTTGCCAAAGAGGATATTTCTCAGTTTTGGAGACTGTTTGCCTCAATGAGCGCAGCCATCATTACAATCGCTCTCTACACACACTTTATCAAAGGATTTAATAACATTTTATTATTTCAAGGCTTTCGCTCTAGCCCTTCTGCAATCGCTATGAACATTTATGCAAACTACGACAAGGCGGCAGCCTCTTTGCTGATTTTAGGAATCTACTTAAAAGTTATTAAGTCAAAAAAAGAGCTCAGCCACATGCTTCTTGTGACAGTTCCTTGGATGATTTTATCTACAATTTTGATTATATCCCTTTCTCAATATCTTCAAATCGTTACCTGGGATCCGAAATTGCCAACAATTTCACTACCATGGCTCTTTGTACAACTTTTTTTTGTGGTGGTTCCTGAAGAGGTGTTTTATAGAGGTTTTATTCAAAAAGAAATTAGAAAAAACTTAAATAACCGCTTTAGCGGACTTTTTGCAGTGCTTGCAACTTCACTTCTTTTCTCTCTTATTCACCTTTTTTTCATCCCAAACCTTGCATTCATAGCGTGCACATTTGTGATGAGCCTTTTCTATGGGGGTATTTATGAAATCACTCAAAAAATTGAGAGCGCAATTATCACGCACTACGCTACAAACATCTGCCACTTTTTCTTCTTCACTTACCCGATGCTTGCCTAAGCTCTTTTTCGACACTTTTTAATTCCTCTTTAAGCTCTTTTAAATGCTCTAGCACCGGCTTTTCTGGGAATATGTAGTAAAAAAGAGCTTCAAGACTCCTAACATGAATTTTATAAAAATTTCCCCTATCTCTTTTCAAGTGGGGAATTATATAACATTTCCCAACAACCCCTATTGTACGAATTCCTAAAAAATTAATTATCCAATCAATTAATCTCAAAGGGGTTATAGGAGCACTTGCAAAATCACCCTCAACTGAAAATTGTGTCACCAACTCAGTTGCTCTTCTAAGCCTATCGCGCCCAATGTTCCACATAATGCCCGGGCCAATCCCAAGTGAATTAAGACAGTGGACCTCTCGCCCCTCTTTTAACCCTACATAAGTAGCAAGGGACCCCCCTAAACAGACACCCGAAAATATAATTTGTTTATTTTCAAAAAATTGCGGATATTGCCTTGTTGCTTCCAAATACATGCTATGCGCCCTCTCATAGATCTTAGGCCTCCCCCCAACCACGTTCCAAACAGCATCTCTTAAATTTTGTTTCCAGCTCCCTTTCTCAGCGGCACCTAACGCTCCATAAACAACTTGAATCGTATCTCCTTCTTCAAAAATCCTAAACTTTAACCCGTCTTCTTCATAGTCAATTAAAGATCTAGAACCCTCAGGTAGCCAGTTTTCATCCCTTCTTTGGGTTGTTGCATAATATCTTGCATATTTAAAAGCCTCTTTTGCCCTCTCTTTAGATGGCTTTTCTGCTACAAGCTCAAAACTTGCACCAAAAACCTCTTTCTTAAAAGAGTCTCTTGATTCACTCAGGATAACTTTTTTTGCATAAATGGCTATACGAACTACAACTTCCGGGAGAGTAATAAATTTAGAACCTATAAATTGGAGTGGAATTTGCAAAATTTGAATAATCGTATCGCCAAGAAAAGAAATTGCAGCAAGACAACAATTAAGCGATCTATGAACAAACAAAGAGCCCCTCTCAAAGCTTAGAGAAATGGGCCTATCAAAAAAATGACATGTAAGATTGGTTTTGAAAGAGACAGACATAAGAGCACCTATTTTAGCATCTATTTTACCAAAAAGGTGGGTAAATGACTATCTCAATAAATTTCTTGACTATTCTCTTTATAGGTTTGAAACCGTTCGGTTGGTTTTACCGGTCTATTTTCCTCTAGATTCGGTGTCCCATGAAATTTACGCTCTTCTCTTCGTAAAATAATGTTTATAGCTTCAAAACAAGAGACGCCTCGTCTTACATAAACGACGACTCTATGCCTCTCTTCGTCATTTAACGCATAGAGATAGATCTTTTGATAAAGTGGACCAAGCTGATGATATACCTGTATTTGATCTGAGGGGAGATTTTCATAGGGATTTTTTTGCAAATCCTCTATGTAAAAAAAATCCACCTCATTACACTTAGCTCTCTCTATCATCTCGGAATGAGCTGACATGAGAGCGCAGGGTACCATTAGCAAGGTCCAAACAGATTTCACTAATCCTCTTCGCTATCAACTTCCTCTTCCGTAGAGGTGCCATCGCCTTGAGAGCTTCCGTCAGATGCCGGAGTTTTTGGTTTTCCAGCTCTTCCTGCAGGGGTATTAGGCGTTGTGCCATCATCTTGAGTGGGTGCTTGAGGATCTTGGCTATCAGCTAGCATGCTCGCTAAAAAACTACCATTCACTTGGGCGATGTTTTTTTCTACCCCCCCTACGCTTGCATTGCAAATGCTTAAAGCTAAAACACCTAAACTTATAACATACATTTTTTTCATTTCTTTATCCTACTTTTAATTACCTCTAGACATAACGACTAACAATAAAGCCAATTTTAAGAAACTATTTTTATAAATAAAAAATTAATTAATTTAGTTGATATTATTAATGAGCTAAAAATAAATAAGGATATAGCGAGAGTCGTTTTAAAACAGGAAATTTTAGGAAAGAAGTCTCTACTGCACTATTAAAGAGTGTCTAAGAATTAAATCTCGCTTCATGCACAGCCAAAATCTTAAGAGGTTGCAATGGAAGAAAAACCGATTGAATGTACGGGATGTAATCGAAAAGCTAGCATCGTCTACAAAAAAATCAAATGCGGACAGATTTATTCGTCTAAAATGTGTTCCTCCTGCCCTATTTTAGAGTCAAATATTGGTCGGCCATGCAATGACAACTCATTTACCAGCAGGGAGTTTGACGAAACAAAAAAATGCCTTGCGTGTGGTGCTACTTTTGAGCAAATTGCAAGAGAGGGCAAAGTTAGCTGCTCTTTATGTTACCAAACATTTGAAGAGTTTCTCTTATATAAGCTCTCGGAATCTGACGCAATGCCTATAAAATTAGACTCTGACATCGTGAGAAAAAAAACTATTCCGATACATCTTGGCAGTAGCCCAAATAGTTTAAAGGGGGACGAGATGAGAAAAAAACTGGAATCACTCAAGCGTGCTTTAGAAGAGTCTCTATCCTCTGAAAACTTTGAAAGAGCCGCACTTTTACGCGATGAAATCAAAAACCTTGAGAAAAAAATGTATGGCAAACAGCAAAAAGCTTCCTAACTCTTTTACTTCAAAAATGCCCTGGTCAGATGCAAAACATCCGATTTGGCCTGCGACATTGTTTCAATTACGAAGAAACTTAGAAAATCGCCTCTTTCCTGAAAAATTATCTCTTACCGATGCAACTGCCGTCCTGGAAGAGATTAAAAACTTGTTTTCTAATTACTTAACAATCCCTTTGGACTCTTTAACACCTGATGAAAAAGAGCTTTTTTTTGAGCGCTTTTTGCTTACTGAGCAGTTTGAAAAATTAGAAGAGGCAAGAGCGTTTATAGTTAGTGAGGCATCTAATTTTCTCGGAATTATAAACCTAGAAGACCATCTCCACCTCCATTTAACCTCTTTTGAAAATGAGTTTCAGACACCTTTCAACATGTTGCAAACGATTGAAAAAACGGTCGCTAAACACCTTAGGTTTTCTTACTCTTCTAGGTTCGGATACCTTACAAAAGACCCTTTTTTTTGTGGAACTGGTTTTGTTGTCCAAGCAATACTTCATTTACCAACTCTTCTCCATTTAGAAAAGTTTAGCCAAATCATTGAAACACTTCCTAGAGACATTACTTTAAAAGGGTTATCAGCTGATGAGACCTATCTGGCAGATTTTGTTATTGTCCAAAATAAATATACTCTCGGCGTTACAGAAGAGTCTATTCTAGACTCTGTTTATAACACAGCTCTCATTCTTAGCGAAAAAGAGCTAGAGACAAGAAATAATTTAAAAAAAGAGGATATTGCTTATTTCAAAAACAAAATTGCAAGAGGGTATGGCCTTTTAAAACAGTCGTATGCCATCGAAACAAGCGAAGCGTTAAACCAATTAAGTATGTTGCATTTAGGAATTTCTTTAGGCCTTTTAGAGTCAGAAAAACCGTTTAACTACTTTGATCTATTTTTCTCCTCAGCAAGAGCCCATTTAAAAAAGTGTTCTAAAAATAAAAAGGATTTAAAAGATAATCTTTGCAAAAAACGTGCAGAATTTCTTCGAAATCAAATTTCTTCACTAGACATCTCTTTAAAAAACCTTTATAATTAAGAGAAAAAAAAGGTCATCTATGACAATTTGTTTACCCTGCCAAGGAAAATTTGAAGCAAGAGGCGCACACACAGTTGATACTAAGACTGAAGAGCGCTATGATGATGACCCTCCCTGGTTGCTAAGGTATAAATTTACACTGATAGCCCTATTTGGTAATGCCCTAACATTCCCCCTTATGCTTGTTCACCGTATCGTTGATGTCGCAAGCTTAAATTTCATTAAAAGAGGAACTGAAAAAGCAGAACACCTCTTCTTAATTCGGCTAAAAACAGACTCATCCCTTAAGGAAAGAGTTGTTACTTATGAAGAGATTAAAAGGGAATCTAAAAAAGAGCTTCTAGACTCTATAAAAAAAATAGCATTACTCCCATTAGGATTTATTGCAAAAGAAGTAATCTCTGTTTTTGGCCTCCTATTTCCCTTTCAAGGACGAAAATACTTTGCCAAAGTCGATCAATTTTTCTATGTACGCCCTCTTGACATGTTTGAACTTGAAAACTCTTTCCTTCTTTTTAAAAATTTTACAGCCCCTTGCATGCAAACTTCTGAATTTAGGAGCCAAGAAAATCTATTTCGATTTTACAGTGATAACCGTGGGATAGCATCTTACCATCTAGAGTTTTCAAAACTTATAGATTATGGACAAGAATTTTACCCGTATGATTTATCAAGCCTCAAAGACCGTAGCTTAATTGATACACACGATCCTGACCAAGCAATAAGACTTATCCGGGCTATCGCTTCTCTAAAAGAGGTGCTTTCAAACTATATTGCAAATCGATGGGCAAATGAAACCGACGATATACAAAAAATCCAGAATAGTTTAACTAAAAAGTCATGAGCAAAATTGCAGCTATTCTCCTTTTAGGGGGAGAGGGGCTTCGAATGGAGCAGCACTTTTCTGAAAAAAAATGTCCTAAACAATTTCTTCCTCTTGGTAAGAAAAAAGTGTACGAGTGGGCATTAGAGACTTTTGAAAAAAGTGGCCTCTTTTCAGAAATCATTCTCGTATCTTTAGGTGGACACCCTTTGAAAAATTGCATTCTTGGGGGAAAAACAAGACAAGAATCTTCATTTAATGGGATTAAAGCGTGTCAAAGTGATACTGATTTTGTATTGATCCATGATGCTGTTCGCCCTTTTGTCTCTCCTGAAATTTTGCAAAGGCATGCTGAAGCACTAAAAACTTATTCGGCTGTAAATACTTGCATACCGACTTATGACACTATCAACTTAGTTGAAAACAAAACTGTTCTCTCTATTCCTAAAAGAAGTCTTTGTATGAGAGGGCAAACCCCCCAAAGTTTTTCCTATTCATTAATCAAAGAGGCGCATGGAAAAACTTTGCAAACAAATGCGCCTGATGACTGCTCTCTTCTCTTAGAGCTTGGCTATCCCGTGCACGTAGTTCAGGGTAGTGAAGAAAACTTTAAAATCACAACTAAACACGACTACGATTTCGCCCTCTTTCAAATAAATCAGAAAATATAATATGCTTAGCTTTGTCAAACAAGTAGGTCCCAATGGCAAAGCTATACTTTTATTACTCTGCGATGAATGCTGGAAAAAGCACTACACTATTACAGGCAAGCTATAACTACCAAGAAAGAGGCATGCAGACAATTTTGTTTGCCCCTAAGTTCGATCAAAGATTTGGATCGACAATTATCTACTCAAGAATTGGGTTAAAACAAGAGGCTGTGCCGTTTGATGAGGGGTTTAATTTTTTTGAATATGTCGAAGAGCGAAAAAATGTCATGAGCAACCTGAAGTGTATTTTAGTTGATGAGGCCCACTTTTTGGATAAAAAACAGGTAAAAGAGCTTTCCGATATTGCAACTGAACTAGGGATTGCTGTTTTGTGCTACGGCTTACGATCCGACTTTTTAGCAGAGCCTTTCGAAGGGAGCAAATACCTTCTTGCATGGGCAGAAGAGTTATTAGAGATTAAAACTATCTGCCACTGCGGGCGAAAAGGCATTATGAACATGCGCATTGATCAAGATGGCAACCCCGTAACTGAAGGGGCCCAAGTCCAAATTGGTGGCAATGAGAGTTATGTCTCTTTATGCATGAAGTGCTACAAAAACAAAGTTAAAGAGTTTAAGCCCTTTACTAAGGAGGAAGTAACTTTATGACAGCTTATATCAAACCAAATCCCTCTAGCACATTTTCAAAGCTCCTCCCCTATCTTGTCTGTTTCTCTGCCTCTTTGTTTTTCGCCTATGAGCTTGTTCAGTTTCATATGATGAATGCCATCTCTTCTTATTTGATGAAAGATCTGCAAATGAATGCAACCTCTTTTGGCAAGCTCTGCGCTACTTATCTTTTAGCAGATGTGATTTTCCTTCTTCCTGCGGGTATCATTTTAGACAGATTTTCCACAAGGAAAGTGATTTTATCAGCTCTTTTGATCTGCATTGTTGGCACAATTGGCTTTTCTCAGGCTAAGAGTTTTGAAACAGCAGCTTTTTGCCATTTTCTTTCAGGGATCGGAAACGCATTTTGTTTTCTCTCTTGCATGATGTTAATAGCAAGATGGTTTTCAAAAGAAAAGCAGGCTCTTATTATTGGGCTTGTTATTACAGTTGGCATGCTAGGAGCTGTATTTGCCCAGTACCCAGTCTCTTTAATTGCAGAGAGTTTTTCTTGGAGAGGCGCTCTTATCGCTGATGCCGTAGCAGGCCTTTTGATTTTTGGCCTAATTTTTCTCTTTGTCCAAGACGGTCCTAAACAAGTGAGCAACTCTTCATCTCTTCCGTTTTTGGAGGGACTTAAAAAAAGCCTTTTCAACAGACAAAATATTTTATGCGGTTTTTACACATGCTTTATGAACATGCCTCTTATGGTACTCAGTGCTGTTTGGGGAAGTCTATTCTTACACCAAGTGCATACTATTTCCCTTGCTAAATCCTCTTTTATAGCCTCAATGATTGGTGTTGGTACAATTATTGGATCTCCTCTTTTTGGTTACCTCTCTAATAAATTTGGAGCCAAAAAACCGTATATGCTCTGGGGAAGCATTCTCTCTATTTTCATAATGGCTATAATTATGTTCCTCCCTCATCCAACAGAGCCTCTTCTTACATCGCTTTTTTTCCTTTTAGGCTTAGCTTCTAGCTCGCAAGTACTCGGCTATCCGCTTATTACGGAAAATAGCCCAAAAGAGCTAACTGGCACATCTATGGGAGTTGCAGCTGTAATTATCATGGGACTGCCGATGATCATGCAACCTCTATCGGGATTTTTACTAGATTTTAACTGGGATGGAACAATGCTCCATGGCGCTCCTTTTTACTCTCACTTAAACTTTATATGGGCTTTTGCACTCTTTCCGATTGGTTTTTTCTTCTCATTTCTTGCTACCTATTTTATTAATGAGCCGGCAAAACAGCTTGCGACAGATTAAAAAATACGGTCATCGAGGAGCTAGAGCCTTATTTCCGGAAAACACCCTGCCTGGGTATGCTTTTGCTGTTAAGTCAAATTGTGATTTTCTCGATGTCGATGTAGGCGTTACGTCTGACGGCATTTTAGTTGCAGCCCACGATCTTTGGTTAAATCCAGACATTACACAAAAAAATGGAAAGTTTTTAGATAAAAAAGAGTTTAGAAAGCGGTTGATTCATCAGCTTCCCCTAAAAGAGCTTAAAGAGTATGACGTGGGGAGAATAAACCCTCACTCTCTTTATGGAAGGCTTTTTCCAAATCAAATTCCTATTCCTCAAACACCGATGCCAACTCTCCAAGAAATCATTGATTTTACCCAAAAAGAAAAACCGCAAAACTTTCAAATTGAAATGAAAACAGATCCAAGAATGCCCCATGCAACAGTTAGTCCAAAAGTTTTTGCAGAAATTTTGCACACTTTTTTAGAGAAAAATAACTTAACTAAACGAGTAGAAATTCAAGCATTTGATTGGAGATGTCTCTTTGAAATAAATAAGATAGATCCTCAAATTAGAACTGCATTCCTAGTTTACAAGAAAAAACCTTTTTTCTCTGAAGATAGAGAAATTGCAGGTCTTTGGTCTGGAGGAAATCTTATTAAAGATTTTAACAACTCCTTTCCCCAAATGGTAAAAGAGCTTGGCGGATCGCTTTATGAGCCTCTCGATCGACTCTTAACTAAAGATGAAGTTACTACATCTCACGCTCTTGGCTTAGAGGTTGTAACATGGTCTCACCCTCACCTAAATAAAAAAACTCTCGAAAAACTTCTCTCCTTTGGCATCGATGGAATTATTCTTGATGACCCAAATTCTCTCTAGATTAAAATATTTTTTTTGTTTATTCTATTAAGATTTAAAAAAGGAATTGAATGAGTATTTCCATCGTAGAGAGGGCAAATGCGCTTTTTGCAGAAGTTGCCCCACCAAAAAAATATGCAGAGAGTCATAGGCGAGAAATTTGTGAGGCACAAAAAAGATCTATAGAAAAAATTCGGGTCGTTTCATTTAATATTTTATTTAAATTGATGGAGCATAAAACTGATCCGAAATTATCTTGGGATAAACGACTTCCTCTTGTTATTCAAACAATTAAAGATATAAATCCCGATATACTAGGCGTCCAGGAGTGTTATCAAGATCAACTTAAAGACATTTTTGAACATCTCGGGGGAGTATACGCCTATTTTACAGGAGATATTTCAGAGGGAGAATTAAATGCTATTTTTTATAAAAAAGAGCTTTTTGAAATTGTATTAGGAGGTGAATTCCCAACCTCTTTTCATGAGTTACCACTTGACCCAAAAGATGATGAGATCGTCTCTACTGTACCAGACTATTTGCCTCCCACATTAGAGCCTGGCAGAAGGCTTACTCTTGTCAATTTAGTATATAAACATACGGGGCGCTGTTTTTGTGTGATGAATACCCATTTAACATTTCATAGAATTAATTCAAGAGAGTTACAAGCTCTCTACATTGAAAATTTAGCTAAAAGAATCTTTATTCCAGTTATTCTTCTTGGCGACTTTAACACCTTTCCAAACTTGCCTGAAACCTCCCTCCCTTTCTACGATGGAGATCGAATCGGATCGATTTTTAAGAGATCTCTTCTCTACACAAGAGAGACCTCTCTTTTAGGACATCTTGGCCCTATCGCAACAGGCATCAAAGATTTTTTTAGACCCCTCCCTAGCGGACCTGATGCAAGAGAGCCTTTAGTTGTTCTTGACCAAATTTATGTCTCTAGATCAATTCAGGTTATTCTAACAGCGACAATTCCCTCTGAAAGACCCCACCCATCAGATCACTACCCCGTATTAGCAGACATTCTCTTAGACACAGCTTAGAAGTTGTACCCAAGACCTGCTCCAAAGGAAAACGTACTCACTTGGGTGTGATTACCATAGATGTTATCGCTGGAATTTGAAAATGAAATTGGCTCGTAGGCATATTCTCCAAAAACATCGATTAGCATATGGGGTCAGGCCTCACAATTCAACCTAAAAAAGCCTCTTTTCAAAAATATACTTATGATTTTAGACAAAAAAAACCCGCTTTGGTAAGCGGGTTTTTCCTATGAGGCTTGATGGGGTCGAACCATCGACACCCTCCTTAAAAGGGAGGTGCTCTACCACTGAGCTAAAGCCCCATATCGGGTTTGACTATACTACTCAGGTCTTTTGTGGCTGCCTGAGAGCAGTCTTTCTAACGTAGCTATTGACCCCAAGGGGATTCGAACCCCTGTTGCAAGAATGAAAATCTTGTGTCCTAGGCCAGACTAGACGATGGGGCCTTACATTTAGTAAGGCTAAAAGCCTTGTCTACGTTAATATGGCCTCAGATTATATATTAGAGGCATATTTTTTTGCAATACCTAAACAGTTAGAATTTCTTTTTCTTTTACAACATATGTTTCATCAAGCACTTTGCAATACTTGTCGGTCAATTCTTGGATTTTTTTCTCAAGTCCTTTCATCATATCTTCAGTGATTGTACCGTTTTTCTTCTCTTCGCGTACAGTGTCATTCCCCTGTTTTCTGATATCTCTCACCGCAGTTTTTGACTGTTCCATCTTTTGCTTTGCTTGCTTCGCAATATCTTTTCTAAGCTCTTCATTTAATGGAGGAACTGGGACTCTAATTACACTCTTATCTTGTATCGGATTTAACTTTAGGGGAGATGTCTGTATTCCCTTTACAATCGCAGTTGCTGTACTTGGATCAAACGGCGTAACAATCAAATTCCTCTCTTGTACGGTGATTGAACCAAGCGATTTAATCGGAGTCATTGATCCATACACTTCTACTTTTACATCATCGAGCATTTGCGGATTTACCCGATTTGTTCTTAAGGCCTGATACTCTTTTTTAAGATGGTCTACTGCTAGAGTCATCTTTTTTTCCACATCTTTTAAAATATCGCTCATCTTTTTTTTCTCCTACGTGCATCTGCTTGTATGCTTTTGCTTTTAGAAATAAGCGTTCCGCCCACTCTTTTTGTAATCGTTTTAAGTACATCCTCTCTTGAAAAAAGATCTACCACTCTTATCTCTATTTCATTCTCTCTACAAAGAGCTACTGCCGCTGCATCCATTACTTTTAAATCTAATCCAAGTGCATCGTCATACGAAAGTCTTTCAAATTTCTTTGCATCATCATATTTGTTTGGATCTTTATCGTAAACCCCATCAACTTTTGTAGCTTTTATCACAACTTCTGCTCCAATCTCACTTGCTCTTAAAGCAGCTGCTGTATCAGTTGTAAAATAGGGATTTCCAGTTCCGCCAACAAAAATTACAATGACACCTTTCATTAGATACCAGTTTGCTTGACTCCAATTGTATGGCTCAATAATTCCATCAAAATTTCTGGAACTCATCACTCGAACTTTAGCCCCCATTGAGAGCAAAACTTGATGCAAAGCAAGGCCATTGATGCAAGTTGCAAGTATTCCTATATGATCAGCAGGTGTTCTTTCAAATCCAAATTGAGTTGCATGCGATCCTCGGAAAATATTTCCTCCGCCAATCACAATCCCAACTTCTATTCCTAAATCTTGAATTTCTTTGATTGTATCACAGATCTCTTGGCAGGCAGGGTAATCAATTCCGTAACCCTGCTTACCAACTAAAGCTTCCCCTGAGAGCTTGAGGAGAATTCGTCTATACGATGGCTCGCTCTTGCTCTTCATAGAAGATTAATTTCCTACTTGAAAACGAATGAATTTAACAATTGTTAAATTTACTCCTGCCTCTTTACCTTTTTTGGTAACTAAATCGGCAATTGTAATCGCATTATCCTTGATGTATTTTTGATTCAAAAGACAGACTTGATCATAAAAAGCTTTCAATTTGCCTTGCACAATCTTTTCAAGCACTTGTGGTGGTCTATCTTTAGGAGCTTGGCTAAGAGCGATCTCTTCTTCTTTCTTTTTCAAATCTTCTGGCACATCTTCCATTTTTAGAAACTCTGGAGATTCCGCTGCAATGTGCATACCGATATCTCTTGCAAAATCAGACTCTTTTCCTGAACCATCTAATTCAACAGCTACAAAAATTTTCCCGTTCATGTGTGAGTAGATTCCAAGCGATCTTGTAGGTAATTTAGGGACTACTGAAAGTCTCGAAATCACAATATTTTCGCCAAGAACTGAAATCAACTCTTTTCTTAAATCATCAACAGTTTTAGACGGATCTTTAGGAAGTTTAACTTCTAAAAATTCAGCAACTGTTTTTGATTTCTCTTTTGCAAGAAGCTCAACTAACTGCTTATGAAGCTGACGGAATCTATCGTTATTAACAACAAAGTCAGTCTCTGCATTTAATTCAATGATAGCAAGAGTTTCAGGCGTTTCAAAAAATTCAACTCTACCCTCTTTTGTCTCTCTTGACTCTTTTTTTACAGCTGAAGCAATTCCTGCTTTTCTTAAAGCTTCGATCGCTTTTTCAACATCGCCACCCGCTTCATCTAGAGCAGACTTACACTTAGCAAGACCTACACCAGTTCTCTCTCTTAGTTGTTTAACAAGTTCCGCAGTAACCGTACTCATTATTCCTTGCCTCCAACGTGCGCTTCTTCTTTCTCTCTTTTCTTAAACGGCGCTTTTTTTCTCTCTTCTCTTGGCTTTTCTTCCTCTTCCATCGTCTCTTCTACAATCCCAACTGGAATGCCAAGCTCTTCTTTTTTATCAATGATTGTTTGCATAAGCGCTTGCAAGATAATTTGATTGCTCTTTAGAGCGTCATCATTACCAGCAATTACATAGTCGATTAAATCTGGATCACAATTTGTATCTACAATTGCCATCACAGGAATACCCAATTTCTTCGCTTCTAATACAGCAATATGCTCTTTCACTGAGTCAACAATGATTAAAAGCCCAGGAGGCTTTCTCATAGCTCTAATACCTGAGAGGTTTTTGCTCAATTTGTCTTGCGCCTTTGTCATTAAAGAGAGCTCTTTCTTTGTAACACCCTCTCTTCCTGCCGCAACTTTCTTTTCAATTCTTTCAAGCTTTTTTACAGACTGTCTTAGTGTTGTTAAATTTGTAAGCATTCCACCAAGCCATCTTTCAGCCACGTAAAATTCACCACAATCTTCTGCACATTTTTTTACAACAATTTTAGCCTGTTTTTTTGTACCAACAAATAAAATGCTCTGATGCTTTTGGACAACTTTTTCTACTATGTCACATGCAGCACGAATTTGGTGCATTGTCTTAGAAAGATCTAAGATATGTATGCCACCTCTTTCGCCAAAGATATATTTTTTCATCTTCGGGTTCCAACGCTGTGTTTGGTGCCCAAAATGCACCCCAGCCTCTAGAAGATCTTTAATGGTGATCTTTAATTCTCTCTGTTTCGTAGTCAAAGTAGCCTCTCACTTGTATGAAAAATTTTTAAATAGCGCCTGATCAGAATCGAACTGACACTCACAGCTTGGAAGGCTGTTGTTCTACCATTGAACCACAGGCGCGTGGTAATTGGTTTAACATAATCTCACATCATAGGTATTTTTGCCAAGCCCCTTATTAATTTCTTTCAAAAACTTATCATTTTCCTCTTTTTTCAATTAATTTATATAATTTAATCAAGCTCTTGATCCTGTCTGAAAGAGCGATCTAAGCGTTTAAAACCAGGATGTAACAATTTATCTATACACTCTTATTTGATACTGTTAACAAATTCGTGTGGAAGCTAAATTTTTCTCTTTGGCTAAAAGATCGCTACAAATTTTGATCACGCTGCAAGCAGATGAAGCCCGCGCTCCTCAGTTCATAAGTAGAATAAACGTAGCGCAAAAGATGAAGATGATCTTTTTACCCAAATTGAAATTTATGATTTAAAAGACTATAACAGTGCCTTAAAAACATTTTTTATTATACTGAAGGTCGTATGAAAGATGTCTCTTCAAAATCGATTCGTGTATTAAATGTGATTCTACTCACCTTTGTTTTAATTGGTATTAGAGTTTGGTATTTGGCAGCTTTAAAGCACGAAGAGCACAAAGAGCTTGCAATGAAACCAAGGCAAAAGGTTGTGATTGAAGTGCCAAATAGAGGAACGATTAGAGACCGCTTCAATATTCCTCTTGCTGTAAATAAAATTCAATACAACGCCTCTGTTTTATTTGATCCTATAAGAACTTTACCAAGAGTCAAATATGAAAAAGACGAATCTGGAAAGAGAAAAAAAATCTATTTTCGTAAAGAGTACATCACAAAACTTTCGAATTTTCTTGGAAAAGAGCTTAATCTCGACCCTGTCTATATAGAAGATTTGATTCATAGCAAAGTCTCGTTATTTCCAAACACCCCCTTTATTTTAAAAGAAAACTTGAGCGAGGAGGAGTACTATAGACTCCATTTTAAGGAAAAAGAGATGCCCGGCCTGCTAATGCAAATCTCTTCTAGAAGGCATTATCCAAAAGGACCTATTGGCGCAAACGTCTTAGGTTTTTTAGGAGTGATTAGCGAATCTGAATTTTTAAAAATTGGCCAAGAGCTCTCTTCTTTAGACTCATTTTTAAAAGAGCGTGCTCTTGGCCTTCCTACGATTTTACCAAAAGGGTACTCCTCATTTAAAGAGGTGAAAGAGCGGTATTGTGAACTAAAAAATAAATCGTACTCTCTACAGTCAAAGATTGGAAAATCTGGGATAGAGAGAACTTTTGACGATCAACTTCGTGGAATTGCAGGGAAAAAGAAATATGAAATTGATGTAAAAGGAAATATTTTGACAGAACTTCCTGAATCTTACTCTGCTACACCTGGAAGGCGGTTTATTCTCTCCATTTCATCAGAGCTTCAGGAATTTGCTGAAAAACTCCTCATGGAGAGCGAACTTACAAGACACGACCGTTTCCACACAGCTGGAAAAGACCACTCTCTTCTCTTTTCCCCTTGGATCAAAGGGGGATCAATTGTTGCCATGATTCCCTCAACGGGAGAAATTGTAGCACTTGCATCCTACCCTAGATTTAATCCAAACGACTTTTCTTTAAAATCGACCTCCTCTGCCGCCATCAAATGGCTTGAATCCCCCTCTTACATAGGGCAAATCTGGGATGGCATTAGACCTCTTGAAAGGGAGTTTGAAGGCGTTACAAAACCAGACCGTATCAAAGAGAGTCAACCACTCTCATTAGATCTTTTTCTAGATATGATTCTCTCTTCAAAATCAGAGGTAAAAAAAGCAATTGAACAAATCAGCAATTTGCAAACAGCTATCTATTTACAAAACATTGTCGAAACTCTTTTATCTTTATCTGAAGAGAGGTCAATTCACCACCTAATCGATACACTTTTTCCTCCAGAAAATGGGCACGGAATCACACTATTTCAGACTTCAAAAGAAAAAAGAGAATCACTTCTACAAAAAATATCTCAAAAAACAACTCTTTTTAGAGAACTTACAAAAGAGCTTACCCACTACTTAAGCAAGGTGTATGAAAATGATGATAAAATTTTAGTTATCGACTTAATTCGTCTAATTGCCCCTGGCCACCTTTTTGATGACTCTCTACTGACCCAGACAGGGAATGAATCGCTATTTGCCTACAGAGAATTTAATCAAGCTGTGATGTGTGTTCAAAGCGAAATAAAAAAAACTGCCAAAGAGGTCTTTCACAAAAACGATTTCTCTGAGTGGAGAAAAACTTATTTTACTGCCTACTTGAAGGGAAAAAGAGAGGAAGAAAAAGCAAACAAGCTTTATCAAAAGCCTTATATTGATTATCTTACAGAAATGGAAGAGCTTTTATTTGAAACATTTTTTAATAAGCATAGGTTTAATTTTTTGGCCGCATTTATTTTAGACAATGCGCCGATCGATCATCTAGATCCCTGTTTTATTTACTACGATGCACTCATTAATAAAAGCATGCAAAACAAATTATCTTCAAAAGTCTTACTCAAAAACCATTTACTTACCCTAGATCCAAAATATGTTATCCCCTATCTAAAAACAATGCGCTCTTTTAGTGAACTCGGTAGACCTCTTTTAGGCAGATATTTCTTTCCAGCAAAAGCTGGCAAAGAGGCTACTGAAAAAGATTTAGCAAGACATTTTTATCCGACGCCAGGATTCGGCTATGCAAGATCTTTTGCCTTTCAAGAGACCTCTCCCCTAGGATCAATTTTTAAGCTAGTTACAGGTTATGAAGGACTTAGACAGCACTATTTAAAAAATAGAGAGAAAGCACAATTTTCTTTAAACCCTCTTACTCTAATTGACCAATCGCCCTCATACACAGAAAAGCTCACCCCCTCAACAGTTCTTGGCTATACCCTATCTGGCACTCCTATCACAAGATCTTATAAGGGGGGAAGAATTCCAAGAGGACACTTAAACATTGGGAAAATTGGCCTAAAAGAGGCACTTGAGCGCTCGAGTAACATCTATTTTTCTCTTCTTGCCACAGATGTGATTGACCACCCTGCTGATCTTACGCAAACGACAAAAATGTTAGGTTTTGGGCGAAAAACAGGGATCGATCTGCCAGGCGAGGTAAAAGGGTATGTCCCAATTGATATTGGAACAAATCAAACAGCTCTCTACGCATTTTCTATCGGTCAACACTCTCTGACTGTAACGCCCCTACAAACAGCTGCTTGTCTTTCTGCATTTGCAAATGGCGGGAAAATTCTAAAACCGCAAATAGTACATACAATCGCAAATTATGAACCCGATTTATCAATCGATGGTATGTTTGAAAAAAGTGACTATCTTTATAAAGAGAGTCTTTCCTTAGCTGGGATCTATTTTCCCTTTTTTACAGAGGCTGAAAATAAAAGAGATCTACCTTTTATTTGGCGCTCTTATCCAGAAACTACAGGAGAAATATTTCTTCCAGATGATGTCAGAACATATTTATTAGAAAGTCTTTTTTCTGTTTTTAATGGACCAAGAGGGACTGCAAAAACATCAAACATAAGAACTCTTTGGGAAAAACCTTATTTGAAAAAAGAGTACGACGAAATTAGACCCTACATGGCAGGAAAAACATCGACTGCAGAGATTCTCTATCGCCCTTTTTTAAATCGAGAAATAGACCCAATCATTTGTAAACACATCTGGTTCGGGGGTATCTCTTTCAAAGAAAAAGAGTCTTTTGATGAAAGTGACCTTGTTGTAATTGTCTCACTTCGTTTTGCAGACCATGGAAAAGAATCGGCACCCCTTGCAACCCGGATCATCAAAAAGTGGCGAGAAATATTAGCCGCCCATAAGCAATAACTATTTACGAATCCAAATGCCAGAATGTCGTGCCTGACACCAATTTTTTAAGTTTTTCTGCAAATGGAAGAATTGTTTTATGTTGTACGTACATGTAAAAATACTTAAATGTTCTGTAATCAGATTGATGAAATAAAACCACAATAGTCATCATTTCAGGAATAGTCATTAGTGGATCCGGACCTCTATTATTTTTTTTACGATCAATGAGATGAGCATCCCATTTTGATTTAAATGTTTTCCAAAAATCGTCGATAGAGCAAAATAGTTCAACTAAATCATGCATGTTAGACCTCTTTTGTAGATTGTTTTTTCCAAAGAAATATCTTACACAAATAGAGGTCTTTTTTCACTCAGTTTCAAAGCTTAACTTCTTAGAAAATTCCGACTTCTCAACTTGCTGTCGCATGGTTTCGAAATCAGGGAAGGGAGGTATGGGCAGATATTTTTTTTGCAAAAAAATATCTGCCCATACCTCCCCATGACGGTTCTTTCGTGAAGCCTTTGGCTGCAAGAAAGGAACGGTTTTATATTGCACGTAAGTAGCACCCGATAGAATATTCTGCCATCGACCGAAGGTTCGGGGCAAACTATAGCCGATTATCGCTAGGAAGAAATCGAAGTTTGCGAGTCCACAGGATCTCTAGAGGTGAGAGTGTACTGTGTACCCGAACCCGAGCAAAATTCGATTTATTTCAGCGAGAAGTCGGCTGTTTAATAGTAAGAAATAAAATTTATCCTTATCAAGTTGATTTAGAAATCGATAAATCCATTATTCAGGTTACTAGAGAATTGTTTTGTAAGGAGCGTTCGGGATTTCTTGTACATAACGGGGAGTTGCGTAGCCTGGGAGAATTTTTCGAAGTTCATCGATAAGAAATAGGCCTTTTTTAATCGGGGTATAGAAATGAGTTGTTCCCTCTACTTGATCTAGTTGATGTAGATAGTAGGGGAAAATACCATTTGCAGAAACTGTTAAAAAAAGATTTTTTAGTGAGGTGAGATCATCGTTTATCCCCTTTAATAAGACAGTGTGCATAAGCATTTGAACATTATGTAAACGAAGAGATTTGAGAGCTTGAAAAATATCTTGATCGAATTCGTTTGCGTGGTTTGCATGAATCACGAAAATAATCTGTTTTTTAAGTCTGCTTAAAATTTCTAAAAATGAAGGGGTGATTCTTTCTGGAATACCGATCGGAAATCTTGTGTGAAAGCGGATGATTTGGATGTGATCGATGGCATCTAAAGCTTGTAATATCTTTTGAAGGGTTTCATCAGATAGGCTTAAAGGGTCTCCACCACTTAAAATCACTTCGTGAAGAGAGCTTTCTTGTTTGATGTATGCTAATTCTCTTTCAAAGATCGGTTTTGTTTGAGGGTAAGAAAAATTTTGTCTAAAACAAAATCTGCAATTCATTGCACAAGCGCCAGTAGTAATTAATAAAAGCCTGCCTTGGTATTTGTGGAGTATTTTTTCTTCTTTTTGAAAAATCGCATCGCATGTTGGATCGGAGATAAACCCTTGTTTTTTGATGAGTTCCTCTTTTAAAGGGAGAAACTGCTTAGATAAAGGGCAGCTTAAATTATTTTTTGGAATTTTCTCTGCGATTCTTCTAGGGAGCAAAAATCTAAAACTCGGTTTTTCTAACAGCTTTTTGTTATTAGACTCGTCTAGTTGCAAAAAATCAGATATCTCTGAAATTTTACTAAAGCTTTCTTTTTGAATTTTTCGCCAAAGAGGTATATCCATAGTCGAAGATTATATAGCGATTCTCCTCAAATGTCTAGGAGCACTTAGACCTGATAGTAGGGGTTTTTTGAAAAAATTCAATTATTCGAAAAAAGCGACTATGGGAGTGCTAACAAAATGTTTTCAAATGAATTTGCAAAGAGAGCCGTATTTGTGAGATGGGGAGAAATTAGCCTCTTTAAGAGGATCTCTATTCTTGTCTAATTAACTATTCTAAATAGTTAAAGGCTAGTAATTTATATAAATTTAAAAAAATCTTCATTTGTAAATAAAAATTTGGCGGTGTATAAATAGTTAGGTTAAATTTTATTTGATAAGCTAAAATGTTTGACCAATCACTCTGAGGAGGTCAAACATATGAGAACTTGCTGTCCTTCGTGCGGTTCATTCGCTTTTAAAAAAAATGGAATAAATCAACATGGAGATCAAAACCATAAGTGCTTAGATTGTAGCCGAC
>Ga0194129_10000312_pt1 | contig 96527 bp, 71 predicted proteins | sample TA2KigCa35mmetaG_FD_150862 | JGI IMG/M metagenome (GOLD analysis project Ga0194129, IMG submission 150862) | Freshwater microbial communities from Lake Tanganyika, Tanzania - TA2015038 Kigoma Deep Cast 35m | ecosystem: Environmental > Aquatic > Freshwater > Lake | place: Tanzania: Lake... | reverse complement strand
AAATGACAACCTCTCAATCATCTCTTGGAAAAACCTTTTTGGAAAGATGAATGAGAAGATACATTATAAGGGCGCCCCTTCGGGGCGCCAACTGAAATATGTCAAACATATGAATCCCCCTAAATACGTTTATCAAATTCAATTCATTCTAAATTAAATGGCAACCTCTCAATCATCTCTCAAAAAAACCTTTTGTAAGAACAATCAAAGAGAGGTTAGCACATCAAATGTATTTGCAGTATTCATCAAAACTCAATATCCCACTCATTTCCCGATAGCAATAGCGATAAATGTATTTGCAGATGAACTTAAAGCCTTTTATATCAACTGCAGCAATATATTTGCAGACTCCCATTCAATTCATTGCAAATCAAATTTCAACCTCTCAATCATCTCCCCAAAAAAACTTTTTTGAAAAGGTTGAAGAGACATCACACAACAAATATATATTGCGGTGCTCAACATCAATATGAATTTGCATTTGAATCATACCCCCCAAAAAATTGAATGACTTTTTATTTTCTCAATTCTTCCAATAGCTCCTTTTCTGAAGTAATATTGCGACAATCCCGTAATATTAATTCAGTTCCCCTTTATTCACAAAAGCAAAAGCAAAAACAAACTCGAAAACCCGAAAACTCAAAAACTTTTACAATGGAGACGACTTATAAGTTTCGTTGCGATTATCCGATTGATTACAACAACCTGCAAGAGGTTTGTGGCGAGGGAATGACTGATGTCGTTATTATTCCCCAATTTGCAGGCGATATTCCTATTCCCGACCTAGAGGTTGAGTTCAATTCCAATCTGCCATACGATGAACTCCTGCGCAAGTTTCAATCAGTGGATAACGCCACAGTAGCATTTAATACATTGAGACCAATTGCGGTATACACAGGAATTCAACAATATGATAAGAAATTGCCAACTACCAAAGAAAAAGAAGTTGTTGTTGTTCCGACAAAACCCAAAATCACGCTCGATAATGAGTTTGAACGTTTAATTGCGAAATTGCCACAGTATATCGGAAAAGAAATATTCCGTTTCTTAATCCCGAATCAAAACACAATCGAATTCAGACACTGCCGCGATTTAATGTATGAATGCGATTACCATTATTATGGTATGAAATACGAACAGGCAATGTTTATTGATAGCAGTAGATTGGTGGCAAACAATATCGGCATCTACTTGTCGAGAATTCCGCAGAAGAATGGAAAGTCGCGTTATTATCTGACGAACGAAAGAACACATTATTATTGCAGCAGTTGTGGAGAGGAATATTGTTACTCGAGAGGTTGCAGAGGTACATTCTCCGACAAACAAGTAACATTTGATTCCGTGTATGTGGGAAAAGACACCGAAAATGCTCTGTATGAGTTATTCTTAGAACTTGATATATATCGCCGAAAAAATACAAAAACGAAGAAAGAAGAACCCCCGAAACCAGAACAACGCGAACGCTATTATGAAGATGAAGACGAATATTATGGCGTATGGTAATGATAAGGACCCATCCAGGTAAGGACCCATCCAGGTAAGTGCAAATTGAATATAAAAATAATAACCCCCTTTTTTATTTGTAACAGATTCCAATACGGATAAATATATTTGCAGTTAGAACAACCTCTCAATCATTCTCTTGAAAAAAATATTTTTGAAAAAATAAATGAGAGGATTCCTCACACATCAACTATATTTGCAGTACTCCTCGAAAATCAATATCCCACTCATTTCCCGACAGCAATACCGATAAATATATATTGCAGTGCAGATGAACTAAATGGCCTTTATATCAACCACAATCAATACATATTTGCAGTTAGACTGAAATCCCACTGTACATACCATTGCAGATATAATGCGACCGAAGGGAGCATTACTTAGCAGAATCCATTACAAAATGCTATATCAAACCCTCTCAACTCGTTTTCACACTAGATAGATGAGAGGATATAACCGGACGGACGTTAACCTCTATTCATACAGATTAAAAATCCGTATGAATAAATGCAAACGCCACTACGTAGTGATACGAAGTGATAGTGGAGTTGTCCCTTGGTCGCTCCAAAGGCGGGCCTCCCTAACGGGAGGCCTTGTGTCGCTTCAACCAAAGGTATCTTCGATTTAGAGGGACAATTCCACTAATAGACGTTAAAAAGGGGGGGGTATTTACCCGTTATATTTATTTAACGTTTATTCGCGGAATTGTCATCTTGCAGCGACAACTCCAGTATAGATACATATACATAATGGCATTTGCCGAAACTTATATAGATTTTTTAATTTATATGAGTAGAGGGTTAAGGTCAACCAAATTATATTACAATCAAATCATATATCAAACAGGTTATAAAGGGTTCAATTCAGAATCATATAAATTACCTTTCGTATCTTGGTAATGTAAAACGCCACTGATAAACACTTCAGTAAGAGTTTCTTCTTCTTCATCTTCTTCGACATCTTTGTCTTCTGCTTCCATATTGTCTCTGCTGTAAGCCTTGGTCTCAATACTCGGTTCAGTGTATGTCCTCTCGCGCGGTTTTGTAACCGGAATATACGGTCCATTTGTAAGTTCGTCATTTTCAGGTTGATTCAAATTCAGTTGTTCTAGTTCTTTGATTGGAATGACAACTTCGATATTTTCTTCTGCTACTATATTCGTCGTTTCCTGGATTTCAGCCTCAACTTTTTTGCGACCTCCGCCTCTCTTCTTTTTCCCTTCCGGCTTAGGCGGTTCATTCGGCCCTTCAGCATCAGTTACTACAACAGGTTCAGCCTCAACCTTCTTGCGACCTCCGCCTCTCTTCTTTTTCTCTTCCGGCTTAGGAGGTTCATCCGAACTTTCCGCAGGTTCAGCTTCAACTTTCTTGCGACCTCCGCCTCTCTTCTTTTTCTCTTCCGGCTTAGGAGGTTCATCCGAACTTTCTGCGGGTTCAGCTCCGACCTTCTTGCGACCTCCGCCTCTCTTCTTTTTCTCTTCCGGCTTAGGAGGTTCATCCGAACTTTCTGCAGCCTCGGTTACTGCAACAGCGTCAGCCACCACTTCAGCTTCAACTTTTTTGCGACCTCCGCCTCTCTTCTTTTTCTCTTCCGGCTTAGGATGTTCATCCGAACTTTCTGCAGGTTCAGCCTCAACCTTCTTGCGACCTCCACCTCTCTTCTTTTTTTCTTCCGGCTCAGGAGGTTGTTCATCCGTAACGTATTCTTCAGTAGAAGTTTGTGCGTCACTATGACTTTTAGTTTGCTTCTTATTGGCCGGTTTAGAACGCGTGATTTTTGGCATTTTCTGAACGAGGGAAGGGATGATATTATCAACTGCATCCTTGGTCAGAGAAGCGCACGTATCTGAGTTCAAGAACTCTTGCCAAATATTAGTATCGATTGAAGAAAGAATACTTTGAAACTGTTCCTCATCAATATTGAAAGAGTGTCTAAACTTGTTAAGCACCCAGTTGGAAAAGGCAAATGACGATTTCATTGAGATTGACATTTTTTAGAGCGTTTTTTTTAGAGCGTTTGAAAGAGCGTTTTTAGAGCTTGTTTGGTTTGTAATATTGGTATGTTCCCGAAGGTGACCTGTGTTAATATGTATCAAAATAAAAAGGCGTTCAATTTTTTGCAGTTTATATCCCATCTCCACTCATAAATCAATATCCCACTCATTTCCCGATATCTTACTCATTTCCCGATACTTAATAAACCTGCAATATATTCACCTCTCAACTATCCGTTCAGATTACCAAACAAATGTCGCGTTACGTAATTAAATGGTTGTCCATTATAAAATACAGCCTCTCTCTCTCTACTGCCAATCCCTCACCGCCGAATCCAATCCCTCACCGCCGAATCCAATCCCTCACCGCCGAATCCAATCCCTCACCGCCGAATCCAATCCCTCACCGCCGAATCCAATCCCTCACCGCCGAATCCAATCCCCTAATTCTCCGTTATCAATAACTACCATAACCTCTACTCATATAGATTAAAAATCTATCGCTGCGTATTTGAGTTTCGGCAAACGCCGCTACGGAGTGATAGCGGAGTTGTCCCTCGGTCGCTCCAAAGGCGGGCCTCCCTAACGGGAGGCCTTGTGTCGCCTCAAGAGGGACAATTCCAATAATAGACGATAAATATCCACCATCAGAATATTATTGCAATGCCTTATATACAACCGAAAACGTACCGTCAATATATCCGTTACCTCTCATCAGCGTATTGCCTATAACAGCTGCATTGCCATCAACTGTCACATTGCCGCTCACAACCGCATTTCCGCGAATCATCGTATTTCCGGTAAATTCTTTTGATATGTATTTTCCACCATAGACTTCCGGATAATCTCCCAATTCACACGTCGTCAATCCTTCTCGAACAACGCTATTCAATGCAAATGCCGCAACAAGAATACCAACCAAATAGAAAATCAAAATCCACTTCATAACCCCATATATAATAACCGACACAATTCAAATTTCGATAAAACAAAATATTATGTGAAATTGAAACCTTTTTAGATATTATACTGTACTGTACATGACAACAATATAAATATGACGCAATCAACCTCTCATCTATTAAAAATACATATTATACCGTCCGTCGCAAGGGCAACAACAAATTACAGAGAATTTTGCAGATTAATTGTCGAAAAACTAAACGACATAGAATATTGCATCCGTTCCCTTTCAACCAAAATAGAAAAAGAATATTCCATTTTAAATACCGCAACAACCCTGAATGCGCGCGATAAAAAAGTCATCCGCGATTACTTACGCAAAACGGAAACCGAAATTGCGGATATGATAAAAATACGCGACGAATTACTTAAACTAAAAAACGATGAAACGGCAATGCAACGCGCATTTACAGCAAACAAAAATTGAATATGTATTCGCCCAAACAACCGCGCAACATCAATACACACCAACACAATGCAAATCCACCTATATAACCTGTTTTGTCTAGTATCTTTGCTGCTATACCTTGCGTCATCACAAGCATCCGTTTTAAATCCACGCAACAACATATGTTTGCGTTTCTGTATTCGAAATAAAAATCATCTACATTGGAAACAAACTATTTGCGACGTAAAAAAAATCACCAAAAAAATCTGCCATTCAATACTAAGCAGTTATTATGATGGACAAATCTACTATTATAGTTTGCCGGAAGAAGACCGCGAACTAATCGAACAACTCATACATATCTATTTCTAAACAAAAAGTGACCAGAAACGAAGCGATAAGTGTAACGGAAAGAAAATGGGAATGGAAAACGGGGGGAGCAAACGGAAACAATAAAACTGTAATATTACTACATTTTTATTGCAATTTGTAAATCAAATATGGTTGCAGATAATATACAAGTTTAGATTATATGAGACGAACGCGAGTCAACAGAAGAACGGGTGGCAAGCGACGACATCGACACAATAAATCGCACAAATTGAGACAATGTGCTCCGATAGTGAATCGCAAATCCGCCATTGTCGAAAATTTTATTGAAATGTTGAACACAATCAAGTTGTATCATTGGAATACGCATTCTTATGCGCAACACAAAGCTACGGACGAATTGCACGAAAGATTGAGCGGACACGTGGACAAGTTCGTGGAGATTCTATTGGGAAAAGACGAATCCCGCATTGACAAGCTGAAACCAGCATCAGCTCTTCTCGTAATAAAACGCACGGGGGAGTTCAAAGACCAAATATATCATTATCGCGAATATCTGACCCAAATGAATAAATGTTTTGACCCTGCCGCCGATTCCGACCTTCTCAATGTCCGCGATGAAATACTAGGCGACCTGAATCAATTCTTATATTTGATGACGCTGGACAAGTGACCCAACACCCAAACGATAATTTCCGTGAAGTTCGAAATGTCTCTGCAACATCAATGAACCGCGCTCTTTCCATTTCCGCATTTTTTCCGCATACTTATTCCTCCATTTTCTCTGAAATATCCGTACGGTATATGTCTTCAATACAATTGGAGATTCATATACATCATCTATCAGACCATAGAGTCGCGTAGCATCCTCTAAATCGGTGGCAAACAGAACTGCGTCGCCATATTCTCGGGCAAACCCAATCATATATTCTTTTGCAGTTTGAACAGGGAATCGGAAAAACAAATCCGACGGAATCAAAGCATCGACACATACAACACCATCATCTTGCGTATCTACCACCTCGATGGAAAGACCAATCCGCATACGGTTTGTCTGGGAATCGATAACTATATTCCAATATTCTCTTGCGGAATACTGGAGTTCCAGCTCCAGTTCCAGTTGCCGTTGCCGTTCCTCTCTTTCTATCCATCGCCTCTCTGCCATCCAGATTCCATTCTCTGACACATTCTCTGACACATTCTCTGACACATTCTCCGACACATTCTCAGAATTTATCATTCCGGTTACTGTTTCTCTTATGTCCCAATTCATTTCTGTTTCCGTTATCGCTTCTCTTATGGTCGCTTCTCTTTCTTCCGTTTCTTTCCGAAATATACGATTCACCACAGACAATACAATCGGATAACAACTATTTATATAAAGAATGACCGTAAATATCCGAATATAAAGCACCAAAACAAAATGTATCGTCAAATACACGGATTCGGTCATAATACAAAAGTCGATATAAACTATGTATATAGACAAAATGTCATCTCAATCCGTCGAATTCAAACCGAAAAAAGAACAAGAGAAAACGGTTCTACCACCAAATAGAACCGTCAAGTTCTCATTCACCATTACATATATTTTGCTGCTAACCACAGCCACCATCACATTCATCGAAGCGATGCGAACCAAGAACCCGACGGTACGTCACATTTTGAATTTAGAAACGTGCATATCCATCGTCGCCGGGTATTTCTATTCACTATTCGTAGCCAATGTAACAGAATATGAAACTGCAAATCAACCTATCAATTGGCAACAAATCGCCGAAACGCGTTATATTGACTGGATAATAACAACTCCAATAATGTTACTCGTTTTGTGTGTCGTCCTAGCAAATGAAATCCAATTAGTCGTGCATTTACCAGTCATAGCAACCATAATTGCATTGAATTATGCAATGTTGTATGCCGGATATTTAGGCGAAACAACATCAATCAACCGAACCACCGCGAATCTCCTGGGATTCGTCCCTTTCGCCGCAATGTTCGGAATTATCTACTGGAAATATGTCGCTCCCAAATACAATGCGGCAAATCGAGCACTGTTCTACCTATACTTGGTAATCTGGTCTCTCTACGGCGTCGTATATTATTTCGAAGATGAGACAAAGAATATTGCAATGAACATTTTGGACCTGGTCGCCAAATGTTTCGTCGGACTCGGACTGTGGGTATATTATGTGCATATCATCAGGATATAATGTCGTCCGGACAATTGGGTAAAGGATATAAACATTTTACTGATATATAAATAGTCAAACAAATGATGCAAAAAATGTATATTTACAACGAAAGTATAAGGCGAATTGCGTCGAATATAATACGGATACACACGAATGCAGAATGCCAATGCAAATCCAGAGAAAGACCCCTGCCAACAATCGCGGGAATTACAACCTCTCCAGAATTTCAACATTGGGAAGACCTACGTCTATGTGTATGCAGTGAAACCTACTCAGCAAAATCGATATTATTGTCATTGGTTTATCGGAAATATATTTATACGCCCTATTCCTCTCGAATTCAGTGCCAGTTTTCCAGTTGTGTAGAGGAAATGCGAAACCGGTTTCTTACGCCGAAAATAAAAACCGAATTCATATTGCATTATTGCAAGATGAAACGGGTATATTGGGGATTCACTCGATTTGCGCGGTTATGGAAAATCAGGAAAACGCCAGTGCGAATACATACCGACCTGTATATGAATGAATTGGACCCGAATCATCCTGCCACGTTCCAATTAATACAAGGAAACGGAATTTATTTATTCACCTTTAATAATCTGGTCCGCATTATACTGGAGGCAATCACACATCAATCCGAAATGTTTGTAGAACCACTGCCGATTAAAAATCCATATACCAACACAGTCTTGTCTAAAACCGAATTGTTCAATATTTATTTTGGTATGCGTCTTCGAAATATACGCATCCACGAACTGGTGGAGAAGTTTTTTCGATGCGAATTTAACATATACGAATTCCGGAGAATGCACGAAACAGAATTGCGCGATATTGCTATTGGCCAACACGCAAAGACTACCCACTATTCCAATTTATTGCAAGATATAGATGATATGTTACGGACCCACAAAATGACAAGGCGAATAAAATTAAGCCCGGGGTTTCCTTTGAATAAATTGGTGGATACAATGCGACCTTTATTGAAACTATATTTACTCGAACGTTATTCGTTTTCTTCTATAACGCGAAAATATGCAAAATCTCGTCTTCATCTGGATTTAACTCGTTTTGCGGAACAGAATCCTCTGTACGGAAGAAGAATGTCCGTCGGATACTACATTCCGCCGAATGAGAATCCATTTTCACAACAAAGTGAATATATCCGGACCGAACCGTCGTATGTAGTGAATACAAACACATATCGCAAACGATATTGCTACTCGAAATATATGGAAACACACGTCTACAAAGAAGACATTTTTGATAGATATGTAGATGTGGGCGATACGATTGATGCTTATATAGACCCATTGGAAAATGCGCCGTTTATGTACTCAGTCACACAAGAGAGAGATGACGATATTATTGCCAGTTTTACGCGGCGAGCAACCTCCCTACCCCAAAGAGAACCCAATGAAGACCAAGAACCGAATGAAGAGGACCAAGACCAAGACCAAGACCAAGACCAAGACCAAGACCAAGACCAAGACCAAGACCAAGACCAAGACCAAGACCAAGACCAAGACCAAGACCAAGACCAAGAACCGAATGAAGAGGAGTCCGAATCCGAGATGATTGTCGATGAGTCCGAGTCTGAATCCGAATATGAGGAAGACGCGGACTCCGTATCATAAGACCATAATCCCAACGAATAAATACATTTGCAAACCAATATCAACACAATCTGCTGTATAATTACATATAAAATGAACTCAATTTGCGTTATATGTGATGAGAAAATAACGGCGTCGAGAATTGCAGAATGTCCTTATTGCAATTTCATCACCTGTCGCACTTGTGTGAGAAAATACGCAGTAAATGAAACCGAACCGAAATGTATGAATTGCAAAAAAATATGGACGCGAGCACATCAAAATACGATTTTGAAACCGTCGTTCGTAAATAAAGAACTACGCGAACATTTGGAACGCGTATATTACGAACACGAAATGGCATTATTTCCTGCAACTATCGAAGTCATTGAAGACCGGCGATTAGTCAGAAAACTCGAAATGGATTCTCGCATTGAACGCGAACAGGTAAGTTTATTGTGGGCGAATATGCGGTATTTAGATGCAGTCATAAGAGAAAAACAGCGAATATGTGTATTATCCAAACAAGCACCTTTAATGTACTCCGATTATAATATGGCAGATGTAACTGCCGAAATAGAAAAATTAACGGAAGAACGCAAAAATGTAATTGCAGAAAGAACCAAACTACAAAATAATGTGCACGCCATCGATACATTACTTACTATGACTCCGGAAGAACGAAAAATCGTCATTGCAAATCATATTGACGGAGCGAGACCGAGAGAAATACTGGATACACTGAGACAGACAGGTGGGCTGGCAGAAGCTGCACGTAAAGCGAGAACACAATTCGTCCGAGCTTGCCCAATCGAATCGTGTCGGGGGTTCTTAAGTAAGCAGTGGAAATGTGGTATTTGCGGTATATTTACTTGTTCTAAGTGTAACGCACCAAAGTGTAACGCACATAAACTGAATCCGAATTCGGACCCAACCCCCGAATCCGACCCCAACAATCCAGAGGACCAAACCGACAATCCAGAGGACCAAGATGAACACGTATGCAATCCAGATGATGTAGCAACCGCCGAATTGCTCGCCAGTGATACAAAACCTTGTCCTAAATGCGGAACAGGCATATACAAAATCGACGGTTGTGACCAAATGTGGTGCACGGAATGCCGAACCGCGTTTAATTGGCGCACAGGAACACTGGAAACCGGACACGTTCATAATCCCCATTATTTCGAATATCAACGAAGAATCGGCGCAGATGTCCGCAATATTATGGATATTCCTTGCGGTGGATTAGCGCCAGACCAATTTCACGGCATTATTCACCATTTAATGATGAATATGACATCATCGCCCGAATCGAAGAACCTAGGTCTTACAAAAGAATCGCTACGCCAACTCATCCGAGAAGCAGATAACTATACAAACAGTATTCATCAATTTGCCATATCTCTATTGCCGAGATACCGACCCGACGCAATCCAGGATAATTTGGAATTGCGCATCGGTTACTTGATGAAGCAAATCACCGAAGAGGAATTCAAAACCGTTTTATTTAGAGAAGCAAAACAGCACTATAAACGTATTGAAATCGGACAAGTCATACAAACGGTCATATACGGAATGAGCGATATATTAACCCGACTCATCGAATTGCTGAGAAAAGACAACAATGAAGAACAAGGCACAAATGGTTGCGACCCAGCGGAAATATCCAAACTGTTTCGCGAAATCGACGCACTCATAGAATACGCAAACGAATGTCTCGATTTCATATGCAAACAATACAAATTAACGCGCGTTGCCATATTCACTCGGAACAACACGTATGGATTTCATCCGGGATTATATACCGCACGAGAGACGGAAGAGAAAACGCCGACTGGAGAAAAACGTCGCGTTCTTCAACCTGTTCGAGCAATGTACTAATGACTTTTCCCCAAAAAACCGCATAAAACATTCATATTGCACAATAATATATTATTTTGCAATTTAAACAACCGTCCAACGCGGAATGTCATCCACAAAGAAATGCCCGAAATCGCAACAAAATACAAAAACCATTGATGAAAAGCACACGGATATGCTGAACCGTTTCTACGAAATGGAAACAGAAACCATTCCGGCACTGAAAGACGAATACAAGAAATGGAAACACAAACTTGCTACATTGCCAGAATCAAAAGTCGACGCAAGAATGGAAATCCGCGATAAACTCAAACTGATAAAAGCCAAAATCCGGAATATGCAATCTCAGAAAAAAGAATATCTTCTCGACAATTCAAAATACATATTCCATTACTTTGAAGACAAGAAGAAGATATCGTCGGGAGATAATAATCAGAACGCAAACATTGTGAATTCGTTCTTTCGTATCAAAGCAAACAACGAAGAATCTGCCGACCCATCCAACTCCAAATACAGCCAATCCAAAATATATTATCAGAAATACTGGAAAAATGTGGGAGAGGATGTAGTCAATATGAAAGACTGGATGCAACCGTCCGATATATGCGGTGTATGTGAGAAGGGCGAATTAATACCGCAAGACGAAGAAGGAATATTAATTTGCAATAATATAAAATGCGGCAATTTCGTAATGCACGTAGTCGATAATTCGAAACCGTCCAACAAAGAACCGCCGAATGAAGTCAGTTATACTGCTTATGTGAAATTAAACCATTTCAAAGAAATCCTCTCGCAATTTCAAGCAAAAGAAACGACGCAGATTCCCGACGAAGTGATTGAACAAATCAAAGCACGCATTCGGAAAGAACGCATATCGAATATAAAAACCATCACGTATGAGAAGATGCGCGAGATTCTGAAAACCATCGACCTGAATCGGTATTTCGAACATATTCAATATATCAATTCGATTCTGGGTATCAACCCGCCCCTAATGAGCGAAGAATTGCACGAAACATTGTGCGTATTATTCGTGGAAATCCAACGTCCGTGGGCAGTCCATTGTCCTCCCGACCGCAATAACTTTTTCAATTATACGTATACGCTGTATCAATTGTGCGTTCTTCTCGACCAGACACAATATCTGCCGTATATCCCGATGATGAAAGACCGCGATAAACAATACGAACAAGACATGATATGGAAAAAAGTATGCGACGATTTGGATTGGGTATTCTTTCCAACCGTCTAGCGCGGAATTATTTTTCGATATAAATATATATGCCAGTATTCAGAATCGATAGCAATTCGACGGAAGAAGAAATCGAGGATTTTTACAACTTATATGTTGAATCATTTCGCGATTTGTGTATGTGGAAAAACCAACAAATAATAAATCTTGCGGATTTTATTCGGCCTACAAATAACATACAAGATTACAGAGAGGATGTTGAATTCACAACGACAGGTATAGGATTTATAATCTATTATACGCATAATGATGACGTAATCACGAGTATTGCAATTGTAGATGTCGATAATATGTCGAATTGTTTTGTAAAAATCAAATATTTATGCGGTAACCAATCGACAAAAGATGAGAAACTAAACGGTAAGTCACAAGGAAAACATATGTTAGATTATATTTTTGCTGAATATAAAAACTACGTAATACTCATTGAACCTGCAACACCTGAATTGATACCGTATTACGCAAAATATAAGAAACCCTGCTTCCCTTACAATCAATCGGGGTTAGAAGAAACCTTTAATTATTTGGTATATGGAAACGTAAAGGTATTACGCGAAAATTGTTTTACCGGTATTTTTCGGTCAATCAAATTCATCGATAGCTTGGTCAATATATTGGAGTTCCGGTCACTCGATGATTTATACTCGGATACGTATGACATAAATAGTTTGAAGAAAAAATTACTTGCCAAATTGAAAAATACGGAGATACATAATTCGCAACAAATGCACAAACAACAAATGTACAAAAATATATGCGAAAAAATAAACGGAATTAAATATTATGACATAAACGATATAATCACAAAATCAACACATTTTGCTGGCGGAAAACGAACACGGAAATCAAAAAAGACAAAACAACGCACCCAAAAAAACAAATAAAAACGGGGGTTTTATTTCGGAATTTCAATTGTGTAATAAACTTACCTCTCGCTCTCTCTGCTTCAGTTATCCTGCATCCATCCGTTTATAGGCCATTTTCACGCTCAACGGTAATTCGCAGAATACCTTCTTCGTCGTCATCGTCATCCACGATATTCGTAATTCTGTAAGATTTATCGGAAGAAACTAACCATCCAACGCAAGAACGCCGGTAAGGATATCGAGAATTATAATAACGGCGCTTCTTCACATAGGCAAACATCTCACTATTGGTATGAGATTCCACAAATGAATAACAATAATTCATGCTAACAAAGCCTTCTTGGTCTTCTTCCAAGATAGTTTCGAGAGGTAAATTATAGGAATAATCAAGTGCGGACTCTACAAATTCGTCTTGCGAATCAAACACCATATTATGGCGAATATGCAATGGAACATATGTTGCCGTATTTGCTGATTTGAAATGTATCACATTGTGAATCGGCATACGTCGTTTTGCTCGCAAACGTAGTCGTCCTTTCTCATCAATATACGGAGTCCAACCGTAATCAATAATATCTTCTAGATAGGAGAAGATTTTATTCATAACCGTTTCTGGTAATTTTGCCATTTGTCTGTCTTTTATTCGTGTTGTATTTTGTTGTTGTATATTCTTTTTGCAATGGTGGTTGGTTGATTGGTCGGTTGGGCTAATCGTCCGATTCATAAAAAGCGTTTCAATTTTTAGCCTCTATTCATACGGATTTTTAACCTCTATCCATACAGATTAAAAATCCGTATGAATAAATGCAAACGCTATATAGTGGAGTTGTCCCTCTTGAGGGACAATTCCGCGAATAGACGTTAACTCCATTGAATCAACAATATCCGCGCACAATCATCTCGGAATGGTCACTCGAATACAATCGACACAAATGTTCTGCTTCTCGATACAATATCGCCCATATATTGATTTCCCACATCAATGTGTTTTTCTCACGCAGAATCTGCAGACATTTCTCCCGCATTCTCATTGCAAAATTGTTCAAAATCTGCGTACCGCCACCAAAAACAGAACCGGCAAACAACCAATTGACATCTTTGTAAATATTGCCGTAATATGCCATATTCGGATTCCAACAACTGGCAAAACAGATGCGAGAGGATTCACAACCAGAATCGAGAAGACGACGCTGAATCCGCGACCGCATATAATACAATTCCGTCTGAAATATATCGATTTTTCCTTGAAACATATGGAAGGCACCGAAATCTATCCAGACATACTCATAAGCGTTAGCGACCGAAGCGTTAGCGACCGAAGATTTGGCTGTAATCGCAACGCTAATCGCAATCGCCATCCACTCCGTTTTCTGACATTGTACCATCATATATTCGAGAGTATCTTTGCTAGGATTCCCAGTATTCAAGACAAATTTATGTGCCATCGCGCGATAAGGCAATAAGAACAAATCGGCCATCTCAAAAAAGACAAACGTAATGTGTCCATATATCTGGTAGGAATACGTATGCTGTATTCCGTCCATTACTCCGCCACGAATGCGATATACAAATTGACCTTCACCTGTTTTCGGATACCGCAATTGTGATACAATATGAGTTTCAAATACGTGCCTCTCAATAAAAATCGTCATTGGTATTTGAACTGCCATCAATTGGAATCCAAACTGCAAATATTTAGTTATATCGCGGTCTGAACGTCGATTTATATTACCAATAAATCCAGACACAATATTCATTTTTTCATACTATGTAAAACTAGTATGTATTAATGTTGTTTGAAAAAAAAAGCGCATAATAAAATGACATCGTCTGCATCATCGTCCTTGCCCACATACGATTTCGTATTTTCACTTGGATACCGATGTTCAAGTGCCGGATTCCTAAAATCCCTCGGAATAAAAACGGAGAGTTATCCATTCGATTGGATGGTCAGCCGATTACCCATCATCGAACATTGCATACAAACCGGGTTCCGTTATCTAGTCGACCCAGCTTACTATACAAACGCGATGGGCACAACAAACCATTATACATCCGTCGACCCATCCTCTCGACAATGGATATGTGATGAATCGATTTGCTACAATCAATATTATGAGTCGTATCCAGCTCAATATTACTTGCCGAAACCAATAACACCTATCCACGACGCATACGGATACAAATGTATGATGAATCACCGCAATATAAAGCAAAATCCAGCAGACAAGGATTACTTTGAACGATGTGTCCAACGTTGGAACAAGATGACCGCCACCCCCGCAAAAACATTGTCTCTTTATATTCATCCTGCTGTGTTCAAAATAGAATTTGATGTTATGCGAGAGGACCTAATAAACGAAATTCGCCGATTCCATATGGCATTATCAACCGCCATCAAACCGAAACATGATGGTATTTATATCATACCGGTTAAAACGCCTTATGACAATCCGACAGAACACTGTGCCAAATATGTGTTGGAAGAACAGCCGGACGACGAAATCGGCGCACCCGGATGCAGAATCTGTGTATTATGGGCGAATCGCCATTTCATCGATGCCGGTGAAATATTTATGGGGAATTGTCACGTGGAAACATATGTCGTAAAAGAGTATCTAATAACAAGACTGAGAGGATAGTGTAACCCCAAATATATGTGAATTTTCTTACGTAAAATTCATATATATATTTTTAACCTCTACGAAGTGCTACGTATAAATAAGTATCACTACGTATTTATAAGAAGTGATAGTGGAGTTGTTCTTTGGTCTCTCCAAAGGCGGACCCAAAGGCCTTGTGCCGCTTCTTTTACACCTTTTACACCATTGCACATTTTACGCCATTTTACATTTCAAACGCCTACTTTATTTTTTTTTATTTTTACTATCGTTAAGCTTTGATGCTTTTGGTGCTTTTGGTGCTTTTGGTGCTTTTGGTGCTTTTGGTGCTTTTGGTGCTTTTGGTGCTTTTGGTGCTTTCGGTGCTTTTGGTGCTTTCGGTGCTTTTGGCGCTTTTGGCGTATTTTTTGGCAGTTGGTTTTTAGAAGGTAAATTTAATGACGACGGTGCCTTTACGTGTTGTATGATTACTTTTTTAACAACTTCTTGAATAGGACCTTGTATATAAATTGGACTCGCATGTGGCGGAGAAACAATATTATTTTGTTTGCTTTGTTCTTCTGTTTGTAGGTCTTTGTTTAATTGTTCAGGATTTTTTTTGTAATAAGTTATTAATAAATCACATAACTCGTCTTTTTTTAATTTACTAAATCCACAAACATTATTTATTCTGCAAATATCTTTTAATTCCGCAACAGTTTTTGCGCGAATGAATTCAAATTCGGGTTCGTTATTCATATCAATTTATTATTAAAATATGCTAAATTATTTAAGTTACTTTTATCGTACTATATAAAATCGGCGTTTGAAACGTAAAAAGGTGTAAACGCCCACCCCTAAAGGGTGGGCGTCTTTTAATGTGCTTTGGCAACTGTTACTTTGCAACAGATAAATGCCGTTTATGTATCAATAATTCCGCCGCAGGCGGAAAATTATGATAAATAAATGGGCATTTTAACGTCTATTCGCGGAATTGTCCCTCTTGAAGCGGCACAAGGCCTCCCGTTAGGGAGGCCCGCCTTTGGAGCGACCGAGGGACAACTCCGCTATATAGCATTTGCCGAAACTCATATAGATTTTTAATCTATATGAGTAGAGGTTAAAGGTGCAAAGGTGTAACAGTTCAAACGCCTACCCATTTTTACTAATCCAATCAGAAACTATTTTGTAATCAATTAAATGTTTCATCTCACAAACCTCAATTTCAGAAGTATATGAAGAAATATTGCCGATACCAAACCAACCCATACCCCAATTAAAACCATCTATTTTTTTACCCACTATATGAATATAATATTTATTTGGTTGTATAACTATTTTATGTATATCATTTGTATTTAATAAAAAATTAGTTAATTTAATAAATTTTGACATATATATATTTTATTCAATTAGTTTTTAAGTAATTTGACATTTATATTCAGCATTTGAAATGTTACACCTTTTCCCATTTAATCCGCCCATTCTGAGCGGATTTTTGAGTGAAAAGGCAACGTTACTTTGCGCATTTTGAATGCGCAAAGGTGTAAGAGAGGTTAACCTCTATTCATACAGATTAAAAATCCGTATGAATAAACGCAAACGCTATATAGTGGAGTTGTCCCTCGGTCGCTCCAAAGGCGGGCCTCCCTAACGGGAGGCCTTGTGCCGCTTCAAGAGGGACAATTCCGCGAATAGACGTTAAATAAGTTTGCCTTTTAGTTGGTTCATATGTTTGAGAGGAATTAATGCAGCATCATCGTTGATTGCACTAACTCCAAACTCCGGGAATTCTTGCACCCATTCTTTTGGAGAAGGTTCCGATGAAAATTCGTGGTATCCATTTACAGATTCGTCAAAATCCAATGCATCTATGTCCATACTAATCTCACTAATCGACGGAGTTTCAGATTCGGGTTCTTTTACTTCCGTTTCTGAGGAATAAATATCCAATATGCGTTTTGCTGCTCGGCTCCTCTGTACATCCTCCTTCTCCAATTCCACATAACGCACACAATCCGTTTCTGGGATACGACGCACTTTATCGTATATTTCTCGCAATCCGTTATCGTAGATATCCCGGTCACTTTGATTCAAATCACCCGTTATAATCATTTTGCTTCCTTCGCCGATACGAGTCGCCAACATAAACATCTGGGTTGGCGACGAATTTTGCATTTCATCTGCAATAATCCACGCATTCTTAAATGTCCTCCCGCGCATAAACCCGAGAGGCACAATCTCAATAATCCCCTCGTCCATCATACGTTCTATTTCCTTTGCTGAATAGGTCTCGCGCAACGAATCAAATATGGGCCGCGTCCAAGGGTCCATTTTCGACTCCAACCCACCGGGCAAAAATCCAATCTCTTCATCGACAGAAACGACTGGACGTGTAATGACGATTTTATGGACAACTCCTAGACGCAAGGACTCGACACCTGCATAACACGCCAACATCGTTTTCCCCGTCCCGGCTGGACCAATCGCAATAACAATATCGATATCCGCATTACGCATTAATTCGACAAATTTTATCTGGTTCTCTGTCTTCGGTTGAAAAGATTTAATAACGCGTTTTTTCTGGACCGGTTCCAACAATCCTTCTATATCAAATGTATCTGTCAATTTCCGACGCTTGGAAGAAAACGCAGCTGTTTGCATTCGATATACATTCGGAACAAGAATTGATTCGAGTCCTTTGAAGAATGGTTTATTGCAAAACCCGTGGGAATGACGAATACTCGCCAAGAATAACATCATTGGACTGAATAACGACGCCTTCATTTCTCTCCTCTCTTTGTGTACTATTATTCATATCAAACTCAAATGTTTATATGGTTCGCGTTTTCAAGTTATGCACGTGAGCAGAAAAGAATTCCGCAAATGGACGTTAACGTCTATTCATACAGATTAAAAATCCGTATGAATAAATGCAAACGCTATATAGTGGAGTTGTCCCTCGGTCGCTCCAAAGGCGGGCCTCCCTAACGGGAGGCCTTGTGCCGCTTCAAGATGGACAATTCCACTAATAGACGTTAATTATATGGGTCAATACCGCTGTTTTCTAATGCGGTTAAAACGGTGGCCAATTTCGCTGGGTCGAATCCGACACCCGGAGCAGGTATCCCATACAGACTGATATAATATCGGAAGAGAGGAGCAAGTTGCAGTGTTTGTTTCATCGACAATGTGCTTTGCGCATCGTTAAATGCTGTTTGAACATTGACGCCGCCGACAATCTCATTAATAACTCCTTGCAAATATAAATTTTGCACTTGCAACTCAGTTGTTAGTGTATTCAAACCAAATGCATTGATAGCACCCGTAATACCGTCCGTTGTAATTTGAAATAGAACCGAGAGGGCAGGAATAGTTTGATATTTGATAGTTGCAAGTCTTGCAACTTCGTGCAATTTCAAATATTGAGTAAAATCAACCGGAATATTTTCATACTGCTTAGCAGCAAGTGGTCCAGTATATAATCTCTGAATAGAGAGGATAGATTGCAACTCGCTGTCTGTAATTGATATAGTACCGCCGCCGCCACCTCCTCCACCACCTCCACCACCTCCACCACCTCCACCTAAACCACTCACTGGATTTATCATACTCTTCGTTTCGTAACCGACCATCACCGAACGAAACATCGATTTGCTAGCAAATCCACGACTCATTCTTCTCTCATATTCTATAGTAATGTAAAATATCTCAAAGGAGATATACAATGTAAAATATCTCAAAGGAGATATACAATGTAAAATATCTCGAACTTGGATGATACATCGGTCTCGGATGAGAGGATACTCGAGAACTCTATGTATGAGCTCCGCCCCATCGTATGAATTCCCGGACAAAACAACGCGCATATTGACTATGTTTTACTAGATGGTCGCTATATCGATTTGCATACGTCATATCTTGCATCCCATCGCCTCCATACCAAAATACAATCTCGTCACGACTGTAGCGTTTAAATACGTGTTCCCAATAGGGCAAATTCGGCACACTACCTACCACCGTTTCATCCGGCCCTACTTTTCCGTAAATAACCATATCCCATTTTTTCTGCTGAATCGACTCAATCAATGCGTTCTCATCCGCAAACTCTTTCCGCAGAGAGGATGGCAAACGTCTTGAATACGTAAATCCGTTCCCATACAATTCAGACAATCGTTCTGCCGGAAAATCGTCATACAGAAAATCGAGAGGCGGATATTCTACCGCATTCGACCCAACCGAATCCGCCCATTGTTTTAAGCCAATCCAATTTAATTCCCGCGTATAATTCACACCCGAATGACCAACTAATAATAGTATGTTTTTTGGACACGAACCAATATGCGACATATCTTTCAAAAACTGTTTAGCATTCGCCATTGTAGAACAATAATCTTTCGTATAGGCCCATAGTTTTTTAAGATATTGAGGATACAAACTGCGCTGTTCCTCTGTATTCTGCCAAGGCAATAATACTTTATATGCGTCTAATAACAATGTTTTTGGTAACGAAACAAGTGTATCGAGAGGACACTTATCCAAATCTTCAAATATAGGAATACAACCTGCCGCTAATATTTCGTAATGGCGTAGACAATCCCATCCACCCTTTCTCTTTGTAATTGCAAACATTGAATCGCGATACATCTCATAATACTTTGCTTCCTCTCCCGCACTAAATAAATAATTCGACGTATCACCCGGAATGAGAGGCGAAATTACATATTTCTTGTTTTCTATTGCAGGCACTGTCTCCGGAAAAACAGATTCCGGTATACAATAAGGCAAACTACAAATATCACGATGCCAACACATTACATTTAGAGCATAAATCTCTTTATGTTCCATCGGTTGTACACTAAATACCTTGTCTGTATCCAAACAAATGGCTTCTAAATGTTGGCCAGAATAAAACCTAGTGACCGGAATATACCGGGCAGTTTTGTTTTCCGACAAAAAACTAGCGAACCAACAGAGTGTAGAATTACTATGCAAGAGGATATTGCAATCACGCATTAATGCGAAATCGTCTGATAATGTCCCTGAAACTATAGTCGGCGACCATTTCTGGAAATACTCCATGTATTTATGCTCCCAATCATAGCGCAAAATGTCACTCACAATAATAAGCCGTCCATCCGAACCAGGCATTAATTTCTCCAAAATATCCAGATAATGGTATGGTGGTAAAATATTACTGGTTGGTGAAGTAGAATGAATATAATCATCTAATCGCAATGTCATCACAATATCTTTTTGCTGCCAAATGTGAGAGGAAGAAGAAAAAAGGTAATTGCGCATATATTCGCGATTCCCGTAAAATCCAATCCAAGAATCTTCTGTTGTTTTTAAATATGCTAATAACCTCTCACGAATAGGTAAATAATAAGAATCGTTCTGGAAAAAGCCTTCGCATATGACAAAAGAATCAGATATCGTTTGACTATCTATCCAGGTTGCGTTTTCATCGGTCAATTTAATAACGCCCGGTTTTTTAAAAATATCGTCGTCCAACGAGAGGTCTTCTATAGCCGTATAAGTATGCCCATACAAAATCGAAATACGTATACAGAATAAATATTGGAACAATATATTACCTGTTCTTGCGCCCGGAATCTTTGTAAACGTTACAAACATATCTCACAAAATATAATAGATACAATTTGTATGTATCTATATACTTTTTCGGCTTAAATATGGAAAGTCCATTTGATAATAACGTCTGCAGTTTGTATTTAGAACCCGTCTTGAATAATTACTACAAAACGTATCAAAATATAATAACCGCGAGCAATATACCCCCTGGACCTCTCGCCAATCTAATTGCAAGAGTCAATACACCGCGACTGAGCACATTCGTTCCAAACGAATCGACGACCACTTGCACTCTAGTTGTCAGTAGATATCCCTGCAATGGCCATTCCGTGTCTGGCAAAAACCAAAACCAATTTATGTATGTAGAAGACGTACCGGACGTGATTGGATACTTGGAGAAGAATGGCTATGTAATTATGTACAATATAACGGATATGGCACATAAAGGACGAATCGAATACACAAATCAACCTTCTAAGAGATTCTTATTCTCTTTCTACTATAATTCGACAAATGCCTCCCTAACGTGATGGACGAATGGATTCGTTACTGGACCTCTCGAAAAAATCGACGGAATTTGGCGGTCACAGTGAAACCACTTCACCAATGTGTCATAAATCTCCATATATACAGAATCGTCCTCATATTCACGACACGTATAAATATCAAATGCTAAATACTGCTGTTCCGGAAAAGTATGAATCGAAATGTGTGACTCGGATAACATATAAAGTACGGTTAATCCCTGAGGTTCAAATATATGTTGCGTTTTAGATAATACAGTAAAATCATACCTCTCACAAATATTGTCTAATAATTCGTGCATCGCCTCCATCGATTCGAGATGGGTTTTGTTACGAATGTTCGTCAGGTCGCAAATCATATGTTTACCGGTCGATACAGAAGAAGACATAAGACACAAATGTATGGCGCAAAATATATATGTTTATGATATTCAAAAAATTGAAACGTTTTTTTATTGCCTACGAAAGGAAACAAACATAATCCAAATCAAATTAAACCGAATCTAAACAAACCGAATGTCGCAAACAACCGAAACAAAACGTCGCCGTGGCCGTAAATCAGTAGTTACTTTGCTAGATACCGACAAGAAAGTAATACTTAAACAACATCATTTCGATTATTCCAATGATTTTGCAAATCAATTATTTATATTTGCAAAAACACATTTAGACGATACTAGCAAAGAATTTAAAGCCGCGTGGTCACTATGGACGGAAGCGAATTCCGACCAAATACGGAAAGAAATATCTAGGATGAAAGAGGCTGGATACGAAGGTAATGTAGAAGACAAAATGTATTTTAGTGCAAGATATTACTACCGTAAAAAAGCAATCCGCGCAACAACAACAACAGAGGATGCGGAAGAAGAGGAAGAAGAGGACAAAACACAAAAAAAGAAATACGAGTCGACGGAAAAGACAACACTAAAACAGATGAATGACCACATCTTATTACAAATTTATTGCGACCAAGACGTATCGGATTCGATTGTCAGAAGTATAATGCCTTCTAAATCATTCGCGGATTACTGCAGTAAATATGGAATATCGGCAGAAGATGCACGAATCAAAAAAACATACAAGAATATGTATTGGCGTATTTCGAAAAAACTGTCGGCATCATCATCATCATCGCCAATCATCGCCAAATTGATAAAAGGTACGTAACATAAAGAACAAATAAATGCATTTTTTATGGCGGAAAATTGTCGAATAATAAACAATGCAAAATATATATGGTAAGAAATGCAAGAGGGTGGCGAACAGAAACTGAATTTATTAAGTAGTGGGGCATTTGGATGCATTTATAGTCCATCGATAACGTGTAAAGGCGAAGTTGGTAGCGCAAAATACGTGACTAAAATTCAAAAAAGCAAACGCGCGATTCGCAATGAATTGTATATATCCGAACGAATACGCAATATAAAAGGATACGTCCGTTTTTTTGCTCCAGTAATAAAATATTGCAATGTCCGCATTGCAAAAGACAACGTAGATGATTTGAAAAAATGTCAAGTATTCGAAGACGAGAAAAAGGAAACCCTCCAAGAAACCTCTTATGTTTCGATGAAAACGCGCTACGTCGGAAAGAAGGACTTAAGAGACGAATTACTCCGAAATATTACTCCTGCCACTTTTCCGAAAAAAATACGTAGAACACATTCCCATTTGCTAATGGCGGTCGACAAATTATATGCACATAACATCGTTCATTTCGATTTGAAATCGAATAATATAATAATGGATTCGGAGAGGAATGTACCAATTATCATTGATTTCGGACAATCTTGGGCCATCGACCAACTGGACACCCCCGAAAGAATATCGACCGCCTTTTTCGTATTCAGTCAATATGACTATTGGTGTATAGATATACTGATTTGCTCATATATAACGCAAGAAATACCAATCGAAAATGCAAAAACGGATTTTGTCACAGAATCGGCGCTCAATACCATCTGGAAAATGTTTATGTATGGCCAAAATACAAAACGCGGCAATAAAATCGACAATGATGTATTCTTGTATTCTATTTTGCAGAATCCACTGACCCCCCAAGAATTTCAAGATAAATTGCTGAAATCGATGGCGGAGTTTATAAATAAACGCACTTGGTGGGAATTGTATGAAGTATTAATAAAATATGCGAATACGTGGGATGGGTATTCATTGGCAGTTATTCATATGAATATGCTGGATGATATATATTTGAACAAACCGGACATATACAATATGCATATCCGACCAAAAGTGAGCAATTATGTGGAAATTCTGGAAGAGGTACTGTATAGTGTGCCGAGCGAACGCCCTACACCAAAAATAACGCTTGAAAAAATAAAATCACTCCCATAAAAAATTATTAACGTCTATTCGCGGAATTGTCCCTCTAAATCGAAGATACCTTTGGTTGAAGCGGAGCGACCGAGGGACAACTCCGCTATCACTCCGTATCCGCGTTTGCCGAAACTCAAATACGCAGTGATAGATTTTTAATCTATATGAGTAGAGGTTAACCTCTATCCATACAGATTAAAAATCTGTATGGATAAATGCAAACGCTATATAGCGGAGTTGTCCCTCTTGAGGGACAATTCCGCGAATAGACGTTAACGCAAACGCCGTGTTTTCCGTTTTCCGGAAACTGGATGATTTTTCACATATACATATTTGGTAGGCAAGTCATTTGATATGTGCACCTTTTTCGTTTTCCCTGTTTTTGGACCAGCGCCTACGCGCAGTATCGATTTGACACTCGTCACACAAACCTCTCTCATTATAACGACAATTTCATATAAATCGTGGAGAACAGATATCGAATTCGGTATTTTTGCAGTGGCAGTATCGGAAGAAAAACGAATCGGGGAAAACGGCGCAGGCTCGCGGTCAACCGCAGTATATGTCGCCGCATCCTCATATTCATATGCTTTAGACAGCCACGACTCGACCCCTTTCTCTGTAAATAATATTGCCGGATTTTTTGCTATATTTACGGTATCAAAAAATACGGTTTTATTCAATATTGACATGGATTTTGAAAGTTCGAGCGGAAAATTCGTTCGCAACATACCGTTAATACACCTCTCATTATCCAGGTAAATAAATGTGGTTGCAATAGTACTGAGAGGCTGTTTGGTAAAATCCAACTTCTCTGTCCAGTTTATTAAATATTCTTCCTCTTCTATCCAATTCGAATTATCTATAAATTTCCCTGGTTCTATAATTTTCCAATCCATATTACACCTTAATAAATTGAACGATTTTGCGTTGAATAAATAATACGCAAACGCCAAACGAATATAAAAATAAACTTGTGCAATAGAATAAAACGAACCGTAACATTCATTTAAATAGAAACGCCCAACCCCAGAAAAATGTCCATCGTAAAGAACTCTATATGCATACCACGAATTGACTCGGCAATACCGAAATCGCAAATTATAAAAACATTTGAATCTTTGCATATTGGAAAACTAGAAGGCGTCATTGAGATACCATACAAAGACTCGACCAAATTTAAACGTATTATTGTGAAGATTGAATGGAATGAATCGGAAATGTCGCAATATATATTGACACGATTTACAGAAGGAAAAAATGTGAAAATCGTATATGATAAAACCGCTCCTTGGTTTTGGATATGTGTGCCTAACCGATTGCATTGTCGGTAAGAGAATCGGCTGATAAGAGAATCGACCGGTAAGAGAATCGACATTATTCGGGCATAACTAGTTTTAAATAGTCGCGGACAATCGGATTCAGGTTGCTGAAATCGTAAGTAGGTTTCCATACGCTCGCGCAACCACAACAACTCTGATGTGTCTCCGCATAATGAATTTCATTCTTGAATAGTTCGTTAATTTGCCTATAAATGTGTTTGCATTGCAACAATTCCTTCTTCGTGTCTTCTTTCATACGCATCAAAAAGAGAATACGGTTCTTTTCCTTTTCCCTTTGGGGTGGAATCGATGGATTAATGTCGTGGTCTTTTTCCAATTCATCGGACGAATTCCATTTACGGAGAATATAATGAATCTCATTTTTTATGTCGCGCAACCGAATAATGAGATTCCGTCTATATAATTCTATTTTGCGGATAAATTGAATAATATTTGTCCTGTAAATAAGAGGAAACAATTGTACTGCTTCTTCCGGTATGAGATTTTGTATATATTCATTCATCTCTACTAATTTTGTTTCGATTTCTTGGAAACGCTGAGAGGATGAATTCTGTATTGTATGAAAAAAATCCACTCGCGCTTCCAATTTACTGAATTGTTTCTCCAAAAACGAATATTGTGCGGAATTGGAATCGAATTTCAAATAACGCGACAAAGATAATAATATCGTCGCCAATGCATTGCCTGAACTGATTAAATATGCACCCCAATAGATATTCTTCACAAATGGCGCAATTACCGCTAAACAAATGGTAATCGACACGGTAACCATTGCAACCGAATAGGATTTGAAATTGGTAATGTTTTTTGAAATCAGATAGACCATACGCATTCCTCTCAAATACGTAAGAAGCAAATCCATTTCCGTGAAATTCGATTCGGTTTTATCGTAATATTTTGATAAAGACTTCTCAATATCTTCGTATGTAAATTTTTTGTATTTTTGGGGCGAATTCAACATATACTCGGTAGATGATATGTCGGCATTTCGATGCATTTTTTTTCTTGTAAATGGCTGCGAGAGAGAAAAATCGTCCGCATCGTCGTCTCCGTGGTCTTTTTCTATATCACTCGTACAATTTGATGCCAATGGACTATTGCTTCTCACATACATATCATTGAAATTCCAACCGCTTAATGGATGCAAATCGGACACCATTTCAAATCCGGATTGACCAAATAGGTTATTATAGTGGTCCTCAACAATATCAACAATCGTATCTTCCATTTTTTCGCCACCTTCCTCTCTATCACCATTTCCTTCGTTCTTTCCTCCGTCCCTTTGTTCGTCTTTTTCTCCCCTATGTCGCTCTTGTATAATGTCTCGTTCTTCTTCTACTTGTTCCATTTTATGATTCGTATATGCATTTTTTTATATTATCCTTGAACAAAAACAATAATACAGGCAATAAAATTGATACATATTCCGAACAAGTTCGAGAGGTGGATAAATAGGAACAATAAACGGATATGGAATCAATCAATCCCGAAGTTGAAAAACAAGAATTACGAAGAGTCATACGGAATTATCGCACCACATTGAAACATACATTGGCGACAACGCGATTCAATAACTGTACGTGGGAAGAGAACTGCAATATACGCCGTAAGAACCCAGTCGCAAAATGTATTTATGCCACACCCATAGCTATAACGAGGCGCATCAAATTAGATAGCAATGTCTTTGTATTGGAAATGAACAATGAACAAGACAAAATAATGGGAATCGGATTAATCAAGAACCATCCAGTAGCAGGTAAGTATGTAGTACATTCTGTGCCAAATTATAATCGTTTTGTTTATATCGGAAAATGGCGGATTGATAGAGAAGATATGTTTGACTTCGAAATAGAGATTTTGCGTCTATTGGAAGCCGTCTGTTTTCGCGGAATCAATCATTCAAAGAGAGGACAGGGAATCACCGAACTACCAATGAAACTGCAATACAAATCATTAACACTCGGATTGAATCTAATTGATTTCCTTTGCGATATGTTTAAATTACGCATCGAGACTTCCCGTAGAGTAACTTGCGTATAAAATATATAAACGTCAGATATACGCGTTAATATATTCGGAAATATGGATGATGAATATGATGTAAATCAATATACAGAGGATGAATTACTGCAATTTCTTGACTTAAACAACCCGAGCGATAGGGAATTAGAAGCGAAAATATTAGCAATGATAAATAAATATAGTATAATCGGCAATGAAGCTGGCAATAAATTATCCCAGTTTTTTATTGATATCTATAACCGATTTTTCTTAGAAGAAGGATTTGAAACGAACACGCCAGAACCCGCACTCGGAAACCTAAAAGCGATTAGTATAAATGCCGCGAACGATTTGAAAAATATGGACGCCGGAGTCATCGGAACCGCCAATATGGGGAATCGCGTCACTCCTTCCGAAAATAACCTGAACTTGACAAAACAGCTCGATTATTCGAAGGACAAATTAAATCCATTGCTGAAACAGACGATTAAACGAATTATCAGTATCGATAGTCAATACAGAAACAAACAGGCCGGTCCAAGTCCATCTACCAGCTTTACATTCGACTTATCCGAACCATTGCGCGATGTCGTTTCATTGTCCCTCTATTCTGTTCAAATACCATATACTTGGTATACAGTGAATGGCGATTTCGGCGGCAACTTCTTCTATTTAAAAGGCAATGCACCTGGCATCAAGGGTGGATTGCACGACTATAAGATTGAAATAAAAGCCGGTAATTATACACCTGCCGGATTAGCAACGGCTGTAAATGCCGCTATCCAAACCGTAGCGTCTATTTATACAGATGTCAGTTTTGGCGATACAAAAGTAGTTTATAATAATGGCATCGTAGACCCTGAAAGTGGAACTGGCAAATGCGCAATATATGTAGATATAACAAAAGTATATAACGAGAGCAATTATTTTTTGCAGTTTCCAAATTGGAGCACGCCATTGGACGACACACTCCGACTGAACACAATTGCTGGATATCTCGGATTTAATAATACGAATTATTATGCCAGTGCAATCTATTCTGCCTTCTTCTCAACAAACATAAAAGAGAATATATATGCTATCAAATCCGTAAATACGCGCTTCAATATAGTTCCTTATGTGGGCAATAGTTATCTTACTGCCACTACATATTACACGCCCATCACTATATCCTTGAATTTGAGTGAAATAACAAGTTCGACTATTCCAGATATGGTAACATTATTGAACACCGCAGTCACAACGGACAACCGATTTGACAATTTATTTACGCGCGCGGAAATTATTGACATTTCGAATCAATTACAATATGGTGTCGGACAAACATACATAAAGTTCGAATGCAAATTAAACCCATTAAATGCACCAATTGTACCGAATCTAAAGTTAGCGGCAGTATTCCCATACGACCCGGTAGAATCGTTATTCGTCGGAGCACAATCGTTCTTTGCATTTTCCGACTTAGTAAAAGACGCATCGAATAATTCGATTTGCGAATTTAACGAATTATTGTCCGAAAGCCCCATTCTACAATCGTCCTATACGTCCGTAAATACAACATTGCAATTAAAATGCGTTTTAGCAGAATATGACAATTCATACAACAATATAAGCGTTTCTATACCAAACAACATTTACACGTTAAATACATTTATCAGTTCGGTAAATTCGTCTATTCTGGCATATACAAATGCGCGCCCCTACTTGAACTCCAATACAACACTCCAATTAGATGGACAAACGAGTCGATTAAATTTCAACATCAAAATCGATAATGCATATTTTAATTCGAGTTACAGTATTTATGCGACCGTTGGCAGATGCAATTTACCCGAAATTTTTGGATTTGCATCCTCTCCAAATAATACTGCTGCTTCCGACAAATATAACAATCCAAATTATGTATTCAGCACAATAGCATTCGATGCATCTGACGTTATTTATATAACGCCCATTTCTCCCGGAAATCAAAATGCGAGCCCATTCATAATTAGTTTGAATACGGTGAATGCATATAGTAATGGCGCAATTTTGGCAAATTATTTGAATAATAGAATAGTCGAATATAGAGACCCACTTACTGGATTGTATCCTCTGAGTGGTTCGAGTGTAAGCTACGACATCAACAATAAATTTACACTGAATTTAAATATCAATTACAATTTGACACAGTTTACGTACCGATTGATACTTGGCGGCGACGACGACCCAGCGAAATTGAAAAATGTGTGGGACGATTTAAGTTTTAACCCAAGTTACGAAGTAATTGATTATTCAAACAACAATTATGTAATACCAAACAATGTGCAAATAAAAGACAACGAAATTATTATATTTGATGGGTCCAACGACATATTCTATTTATTCCCCTCTAATAAAGTTGATATATTTAATACCTCTGGAAACTCCTATTTGGTAAGTATAAAAATACCAGACACTAGCATCAACGGAGAAGGAACGAGATACGCAATCAACGAATTTATAAATGTTATAAACGGCCTACTTGAAAATACAATCGCAAAAGGTACGCGCTTTTCAACATATACATTGGCAAACGGACAGACATTGATTCGAGTTCGATTTAACGTAAATAAAGTATTCAAAACATCCGACTATAAGCTGGTTTTTTATGACCCATTTAGTTTCGCAAAATGTTTTTCCAATAAATCGAGGAACAGTGCGAATTCTCTTCAAAATGCAACGTGGGATACTACATTAGGATGGTTATTAGGATACCGCGAACAAATTGAGTATGTATTGTCGGATTATGTTGGAATCGAATATAGCAATCTAACACCGGATACGCCGAATATCTACTATTTAAAAGAAACGAATAATGTCTGCATTCTAATCGGAGATACAAACGTCAGCACGAATTTATACAACTATTTCCTGATTATGTTAGATGATTATGTTCAAAATCACCTGAATGACGGATTGGTAACCATCACAAACCAGGAAACAACCATCGCACATGAACCTTATGTTACTGTGTGCGACCCGGTAACAAAGCAAAATTCGTATTTACCTGCGGATTATGGAGACCCCGGCAAAAAATACACGCCTAGCCAATTATATGCTTTTAATCAAAAAGTTCAGTCGCAAATTGTAAAAGACAGAAGTTACTCGAAAGGGCCATTCGTACAAGATATATTTGGACTGATACCAATCAAAACATCTGGGTTGAAAATCGGTGGCGTATATGTAGAATTTGGAGGTTCTCTCCAAAGTCAACAGAGACTTTACTTTGGTCCAGTCAATATCAATAGAATGCGGATTCGACTTTTAAATGACCGAGGAAATGTCGTGGATTTGAATAATGCAAATTGGTCGTTCTCGTTTGTCTGCGAACAATTATATAAAAATGGCATATCGTAATCGGTAAAAAATGCGATGGTTGAATAATATATAGTATAGTTTATAGTAGAATGTCCCAGAGTGATTATATTCGATATAAGCGCGTTGCATATGAATTGCGAAACCAAGGGGAAAATTTACCACCAGTAATCGAATCCGGACAATATATTGACTATAAAGCATTTACCTTAGAGAATACAATACAAAGCAACAAACTAACATACACAAAATTGCAACCTCCGTCGAGTGTAAATATATTTGGAATACAAAGGAACAATCCATCTTCTTGTCCCAGCTTTATATTATGCTCTGGAACAAATTCTAGAGTAAATCGGAAACCGTTGTCTGGAACCAGAATACACGCATATCCATTGCCAATAGTAAAACCTCATAAAACTATCGATAGTTTGCCGTATTGTATAAAATGCGATAATAATACAGAGAATGCAAATTAACGTCTATTTGTGGAATTGTCCCTCGGTCGCTCCAAAGGCGGGCCTCCCTAACGGGAGGCATTGTGTCGCTTCGCTTCGGTCGCTTCGCTTCGCTTCAAGAGGGACAACTCCGCTATCACTTCGTATCACTACGTAGTGGCGTTTGCCGATACTCAAATACGCAGTGATAGATTTTTAACCTCTACTCATACAGATTAAAAATCTATATGAGTTTCGGCAAACGCTATATAGCGGAGTTGTCCCTCCTGAGGGACAATTCCGCGAATAGACGTTAACCTCTATTCATACAGATTAAAAATCTGTATGAATAAATGCAAACGCCACTACGTAGTGATACGAAGTGATAGTGGAGTTGTCCCTTGGTCGCTCCGCTTCAAGAGGGACAATTCCGCGAATAGACGTTAATCTATATGAGTAGAGGTTAAAAATAATAGGATAAAATCTAGTATAAACATATGTTTAATGTTTATATTATATATAAATGTCTATTCAAAATGGTAGTACTGGACCAACGGGTTATACAGGGATTACTGGGTTGACTGGTTTAACCGGAGCAACCGGAGCAACCGGAATGACCGGATATACTGGACCAGCCGGTTTAACCGGTATGACCGGATATACTGGACCAACTGGACCAACCGGCTATACCGGTCCAACTGGACAAACTGGACCAACTGGTTTAACTGGAGAGACCGGACCAACTGGAGAGACCGGACCAACCGGTATGACCGGAGAGACCGGACCAACTGGTATGACTGGAGAGACCGGACCAACCGGTATGACTGGTATAACAGGCGAAACGGGAATTACCGGTGAAACGGGAGTTACCGGCATTACAGGTATGACAGGTGAAATTGGAGAAACTGGACCTACGGGCATAACCGGCATAACAGGTATAACTGGTGTGACCGGTCCAACTGGTTCTACAGGAGAAACTGGCGTAACCGGTCCAACCGGTATAACTGGTATTACCGGTCTAACGGGGCCTACGGGGCCAACTGGCGTTACAGGTATGACCGGAAAGACTGGACCAACTGGCGTGACAGGTATGACCGGTGTTACTGGTATGACAGGAGAAACGGGCGTTACAGGACATACAGGAGAAACAGGTGTGACTGGACCAACTGGTGTGACAGGTATGACCGGCGTTACAGGTATGACCGGTGAAACCGGCGTGACAGGTATGACCGGTGAAACCGGCGTGACAGGTATGACCGGTGCAACTGGTGTAACAGGTATGACTGGTGTCACTGGTATAACTGGACATACCGGCCCAACTGGAGTCACAGGCCATACCGGACCAACTGGAGTCACGGGCCATACCGGACCAACTGGAGTTACTGGAGTTACTGGAGTTACTGGCATAACCGGACAAACCGGTGTTACCGGAATTACCGGACAAACCGGTGCTACTGGACAAACTGGTCCAACCGGGCAAACTGGAGAAACAGGTGTTACTGGAATAACGGGTCCAACTGGAATGACCGGTGTTACAGGTATGACCGGACAAACCGGCGTTACCGGAATTACCGGACAAACTGGTGTGACTGGACCAACTGGAGTCACTGGACCAACAGGTATAACGGGCACTACGGGTGTGACTGGACCAACTGGTATGACAGGAGAAACCGGTCCAACTGCACAAACAGGTGAAACTGGAGTTACTGGTATAACGGGTGAGACTGGACAAACCGGAGTTACCGGACAAACCGGAGTTACCGGCGTTACTGGTATGACCGGCCCAACGGGCGAAACCGGCCCAACCGGCGAAACCGGCGTTACCGGCGTTACCGGTCCAACCGGCGTTACCGGCATTACAGGTATGACCGGCATTACAGGTATGACCGGCATTACAGGTATGACCGGCATTACAGGCATTACGGGCATTACTGGTATGACCGGTGTCACTGGTGTGACAGGCCATACTGGCGTTACAGGTCAAACCGGCGTTACGGGACAAACTGGTTTAACCGGCGAAACCGGTGTTACGGGAATAACTGGTTACACTGGTCCAACCGGCCAAACTGGTGAAACGGGTGTTACTGGAATAACAGGTCAAACCGGCGTCACCGGCATAACTGGCCAAACTGGCATTACTGGAATAACCGGCCAAACTGGTATCACCGGTGAAACTGGATATACCGGTATTACTGGCCAAACTGGCCAAACTGGCATCACAGGTATAACAGGAGAAACCGGCCATACCGGCGTCACTGGACCAACCGGATATACCGGTCAAACGGGCATAACTGGCCATACCGGCGTCACTGGACCAACCGGACTAACCGGCGAAACCGGTATTACTGGACATACCGGTGTCACTGGCATAACCGGACCAACTGGCCAAACCGGCATAACTGGCCAAACTGGCACAACAGGCATTACTGGTGAGATTGGACAAACCGGCGTTACCGGTATGACAGGAGAAACCGGACCAACCGGCGTTACCGGTATGACAGGAGAAACCGGACCAACCGGCATCACCGGTTCAACTGGACTAACCGGCATTACTGGCACAACCGGTATAACCGGACCAACAGGAGAAACCGGCATAACAGGCGCAACGGGCGTAACAGGCATCACCGGTATAACAGGCATCACCGGCACAACAGGCATCACAGGTATAACAGGAGAAACAGGTGTAACAGGCACTACTGGTATTACCGGCACAACCGGACATACCGGCATTACTGGTCATACTGGCGTTACTGGACCAACTGGTTTAACTGGACCAACCGGCGAAACTGGAGTTACTGGTACAACTGGTACAACCGGTACAACTGGTGCAACCGGCGCAACCGGTGTAACCGGGCAAACTGGCGAAACCGGCGTAACAGGCCAAACTGGCGTAACAGGCATAACAGGTACAACCGGCGAAACTGGAGAAACTGGCATAACTGGCACAACCGGTGAAACTGGTATCACCGGTATCACTGGACCAACCGGTATTACTGGTGTAACAGGCGCAACTGGTGTAACTGGTCAAACAGGCTCAACCGGAGAAACCGGCGTAACGGGTCCAACTGGCCAAACTGGCACAACCGGCACAACCGGACATACCGGCGTAACAGGAGAAACCGGTATTACCGGTATAACAGGTCCCACTGGTTTAACAGGTATTACTGGTATTACAGGTACGACTGGACCAACCGGCGAAACTGGCGTAACCGGTATAACTGGCCAAACTGGCGAAACCGGTACAACCGGTATAACCGGACCCACCGGCACAACCGGCACAACCGGAAAAACGGGCATAACAGGCATTACCGGTATGACAGGAGAAACAGGTGTAACAGGCATCACCGGTATGACAGGAGAAACAGGCGAAACCGGTACTACGGGTATCACTGGACAAACCGGACCAACTGGTATTACTGGCATTACAGGCATAACTGGCATAACTGGCCCAACCGGTATCACAGGCCAAACTGGCGAAACCGGCATTACTGGGACTACCGGATATACTGGTGAAACAGGTATAACCGGTTTAACCGGTCAAACCGGAGAGACAGGCACAACCGGACAAACCGGACCAACTGGCGAAACGGGTACAACCGGAACCACCGGTATGACCGGCACAACTGGTATGACCGGCACAACAGGTATTACTGGCGTTACAGGTACAACTGGCGTAACCGGAGAAACTGGTATTACTGGTATTACGGGCATTACTGGTGAAACCGGACCAACTGGTACTACTGGAATCACCGGCGCAACTGGACCAACTGGAGAAACAGGCATTACTGGTCCAACCGGACCAACCGGACCAACCGGACAAATTGGTCAACAAGGTAATTCAGGCCCAACCGGTCAAACTGGCGTCACCGGTCAAACTGGCACAACAGGACCAACCGGTGAAACTGGTTCGACCGGCGAAACCGGCATTACCGGACAAACCGGCACAACAGGAACAACTGGACCAACTGGTGAAACCGGACATACTGGTGAAACCGGACATACTGGTATAACCGGTGCAACTGGCACAACCGGTGCAACTGGCACAACCGGTACAACCGGCACAACCGGCACAACCGGCACAACTGGGCCCACCGGCACAACCGGCGAAACTGGCATAACAGGCCCAACTGGTCCCACCGGTCCCACCGGAACAACTGGAATTACTGGTTTAACTGGAGAAACCGGACCGACAGGCGCAACCGGCTCATCTGGTATGACCGGTATAACTGGTATGACTGGCAAGACCGGACAAACTGGTATGACTGGCGAGACCGGACAAACTGGTATGACCGGTCCTACTGGTCCTACTGGCGAAACTGGACCAACTGGACAAACTGGCATAACCGGACCAACCGGCCCAACTGGTTCAACTGGCATAACCGGTCCAACCGGAATCACTGGCCAAACTGGACAAACCGGACAAACTGGCGAAACCGGTATTACTGGACACACCGGACCAACTGGTCCAACTGGACCGACCGGCCAAACCGGCCAAACTGGTATTACTGGAATAACCGGCCAAACTGGTATTACTGGAATAACCGGCCAAACCGGTATTACTGGAATAACCGGTCAAACTGGTATTACTGGAACAACCGGCCAAACCGGCCATACCGGCCCTACCGGTCCTACCGGCGAAACTGGCCATACTGGACCAACCGGCGAAACCGGCATTACTGGTCCTACTGGTCCCACCGGTTTTACAGGACAAACTGGTCATACTGGTTCAACTGGTACTACAGGGCAAACAGGCCATACTGGCCAAACAGGTATCACTGGTATAACCGGCCCAACAGGTCCTACTGGTCCAACCGGCCAAACTGGCTCAACCGGCCAAACCGGTAACACCGGTATAACCGGCTCAACTGGACCAACTGGACAAACCGGCCAAACTGGACCAACCGGTATTACCGGCCAAACTGGACCAACCGGCGTTACTGGACGAACCGGTCAAACTGGCCAAACCGGCGAAACTGGTATAACGGGCTCAACTGGAGCAACTGGGCACACTGGACCAACCGGTCCTACTGGACCTACAGGCTCTACAGGTATAACTGGTATGACTGGACATACCGGACAAACCGGTCAAACCGGTCAAACCGGTATTACTGGTATAACAGGCCCAACCGGGCCAACAGGACAAACGGGTCAAACCGGCCAAACCGGCCAAACTGGCATAACCGGCCAAACAGGTATCACTGGTGTAACTGGCCCGACTGGTCAAATAGGTCAAACTGGTATCACTGGTGAAACTGGGCCAACTGGCATTACTGGTTCCACAGGTCCTACTGCCCAAACCGGACAAACAGGTATAACTGGTACTACTGGTGCAACCGGACAAACCGGTTCAACTGGTCCTACTGGACCAACCGGCATAACGGGCACTACGGGTATGACTGGTCCTACTGGTTCAACCGGTCAAACTGGCCAAACTGGTCCTACTGGTATCACAGGCCCCACAGGCCCTACTGGTCCAACCGGCCAAACCGGTCAAACAGGTATAACTGGCGAAACCGGAAATACTGGACCAACCGGCCAAACTGGACCAACCGGTCAAATCGGTCCATCCGGAATAACAGGCATAACTGGAATCACTGGTACAACAGGCGCAACCGGACAGACCGGACAGACTGGCGAAACAGGCATTACCGGTTCAACTGGCGCAACCGGACATACTGGCCCTACTGGTCCTACTGGTCCTACTGGTCCTACTGGTCCTACCGGAATCACTGGTATAACAGGTGCAACTGGACAGACCGGACAGACTGGACAAACGGGCGTTACTGGTCCAACCGGTCCGACTGGACCAACTGGTCAAACGGGCGTTACTGGTCCAACCGGTGACCAGGGCACTACAGGAATCACCGGCCCAATAGGCTCAACCGGTCAAACTGGACAAACCGGACCAATTGGTATTACTGGCATTACTGGCGCAACCGGACAAACTGGTGCAACCGGACAAACTGGTCCAACCGGTCTGACAGGCATTACCGGTCCGACTGGAAGAACCGGCCCAACCGGCCAAACTGGCTCAACCGGACCAACCGGAGAAACTGGTACAACCGGTCGAACTGGCACAACCGGACCAACCGGACAAACTGGGCCAACCGGCATAACTGGGCCAACTGGAGCAACTGGGGCAACTGGGGCAACAGGTCAAACCGGTACCACAGGACCAACCGGTGTAACTGGTATAACAGGTTCTACTGGCGTAACCGGACAAACCGGCATTACCGGTATTACCGGTATGACCGGAAACACTGGACCAACTGGCCCGACTGGAATTACCGGACAAATTGGGCCAACCGGAATTACCGGACCAACGGGACCAACCGGTCCAACAGGTTTATCCGGAACAACTGGCCAAACTGGCCCATCCGGAAATACGGGACCAACTGGTCCAACCGCCCAAACTGGACCAAGTGGTGTAACCGGACATACCGGAATTACTGGAATTACTGGAAACACGGGCCCAACTGGACCAACTGGACTAACTGGCCCTACCGGAGAAACCGGGCCAACCGGACGAACTGGTATTACTGGTCCAACTGGAATTACCGGTATTACCGGTATGACCGGTATGACTGGTATGACTGGACAAACCGGAACAACTGGACAAACTGGACCATTAGGAGAAACTGGACCAACTGGAATAAGTGGTTCAACTGGACCAACTGGTCTTACCGGAAATTCCGGAAATTCCGGACACACTGGACATACTGGACACACTGGACGCACAGGTCCTACTGGTCCTACAGGAGTCACTGGTCCAACTGGTCCAACTGGTGCAAATACCGGTCCTACCGGTTCAACCGGATTAAGCGTAACGGGATGGACAGGAAATACTGGATTCACTGGACCAACTGGTGCAACTGGTCCAACGGGAGATAGTACTCCAGGCCCAACTGGTTTTACTGGCCCAACTGGTTTCACCGGTCCAACTGGCCAAACTGGCGTAACCGGAATTACAGGACCAACAGGCATTACCGGACCGACTGGCATTACTGGAATTACCGGCATTACTGGTATCACTGGAATTACCGGCATTACCGGTATCACTGGACCAACTGGGCCAACAGGTCCAACCGGACAAATCGGAACAACTGGCCAAACAGGTATTACTGGACATACTGGACCCACCGGTATAACTGGTCCTTCCGGACCAACCGGACCAACCGGGGAAAGTATTACTGGCCCAACTGGTGTAACTGGTCCAACTGGCCCAACCGGCGTAACTGGTCCAACTGGCCCAACTGGTCAAACCGGTTTATCTGGGCCCTCTGGTCCATCCGGTATCACTGGTATCACTGGACCAAGCGGTTCTTTCGGTCCAACCGGCATTACTGGAACAACGGGCGTTACTGGTATAACCGGGGAAACCGGCATTGGATTCACTGGATTCACTGGTCCAACCGGATTTACCGGCCAAACCGGTCCAACTGGTTCTGCAACCGGCTCAACTGGCTCAACTGGAGCAAGCGGTATCACTGGACCGACTGGTGAAACCGGTCAAACGGGTCCAACTGGCCCATACGGCCCTACCGGAGAAACGGGTCCAACTGGACAAACGGGTATAACCGGCCCAACTGGCGATGCTGGCCCAACTGGCGATGCCGGACCAACCGGTCCAACCGGCCCATCCGGACCAACGGGTCCATCTGGCCAAACAGGTCCTACTGGACCGTCCGGACCAACTGGCCCATCCGGACCAACCGGTGAAACAGGTCAAATAGGTCCTACTGGCCCCACCGGATTCACTGGACCAACTGGACCAATTGGATTAACCGGTCCAACCGGAATAACCGGTCCAGCAGGCAGATTCTTATCCACCATACCCATTGCATCTATGCACATTTCCGATAAGACTACCTATACCAATCAAGTCTTCTCTAAACCAGCACCATCTTCCGCAACTGTCAGCGATAATTACAAACAGTGCAGAGCAAACACAAATGGATACGGAACAACTCCTACCGTATACGAATTTGGCGCATCAACCTCGTCAAATAAGTGGATTGCCGGAGGTAATGGAACCAACGTAATTGCAGTTTCATATGACGGAACACGATGGTTCGCCAGCGGTTCCCCATCCAACAATGTGACTGCAATCAATTGCATTGTAAATAACGGCTCGATTTGGGTAGTCGGAACAACCAACAGCGACGCTTCTGGCTCGATTTTCTACAGCTCGGATGGGTTGTCGTGGAATTCTGCCTACACTACCGCCTCTCCCATTGTCGAGATGAAACACAACGGCACAATGTTTGTAGCATTCTCTTCCGATGGAAATGCGTTCTATAGTTACGATGGAGCATTGTGGTTACAAGGCACAATCAGTTACACCGGGTCCTCTCCAACAAATATGAGCAATATCGGGTGGAACGGAATATGCTGGTTGATTGGGTCTGACGGCTCCGACTCTTCCGGCAACCGAGTATGGCAAAGTTATGACGGTATCCAATGGACACCCATCGCCACAGTCACCACAACAAGTATATATGCTATTCTCTGGACTGGCGAATTCTGGTTTTTGTCCGGAACAACCAATGCTGGATATGTAAATGCAACTTGCACAGACAGTGAAGCTGTAGTATGGTCAAGTGTCGGAAATACAAACGTTGCAAACATCGCATACAACGGAAAAGTATTTGTGGCTTCCTCTGCCAATACCAATGCCATCTTATGGAGTTATGATGCGGTGAATTGGACATCTCTCGGCAATAATACAATATTGGATGGCGCAATTTCACAAGTAAAATGGACAGGCGACCGTTTCTTCGCACTGGGCACCGGAACAACCTCTCGCATCGCGACAAGCAAAGACGGAATCCGGTGGTCTCTTCTGCAAAATATAAATGCAGTATTCTCGACTGCAGCTTATTGCGTCGAAACAGATGCGCATAGCCTAAACAAAATAGTATTCCCCGAGAACCTCGTTTTCAGCGGAAAATCCTATTCTCGGAACAGCGGAAAAACGTGGAAATTCATCTCTACATTATCTTCTGCCTCTCAAACAGCCGGATTCAATGGAAAACAATGGATAATGGCGAATTTGGGAGACGGATTCTCTTACCAGAGCAATTCAGTTCAAGGCCCTTTCACGAAAATCGATATTGGCGACCTATCAGCAAATGCATTGCGATGGAATGACAGTTATTGGTTGATGGGCGGAAATGCCGCGTCGGGTTCTTATCTTCTCAAGAGCGCCGATGGATTCAATTGGACCAAAGTCACATCGGCCAGTTTCGGCACTGGGTTCAATTGCATCGGAATGGCTTGGAATGGTACAATATGGGTAATATCTGGAACAAACAATGCGGGTCCAATTATCCTATACAGCACCAACGGAACAACTTGGACTTTGGCATCCTCTACGAAAGGCGGCGGACCAGCCGAATGGAATGGCTCTTATTTCTTATGCGGGGGACCATTTACCTCTGCGTCGAACACAAATATCAGTATTAGTTCAGACGGTAAATCTTGGACAAGTCTGAATATTGGAGCATATGGTCCAGTCAAAGGAATTGCTTGGTCGGACAAATCGTGGGTAATTGTGACAGCACCATCCTCTCTATCTACCGCAGGCATCTTGTATAGTCCAGACGGCACAAACTGGACTGCTACCAGTACCACTGGATACTCTTATAGTGGTGTCTGTTGGTCCGGCGCAAACTATGTTGCAATCACGTCTTCCGGCGATTCGCTCTACAGTTACGATGGCACCAACTGGACCACAAGCGTGGCGGGTATTGTAGCAGGAAATAATGTGATATGGACAGAATCGAATGCTGCGGTTTTCCGGGTGCAACAACCGACCATTATAGGCGGAACCGGAACATTACATACAATGCTTTACAGTTCGGATGGATTGGTATTCAGAGGACTCGGAAATTCGGTCTTCTCAACATCTTGTCAAACCGTCGCTTGGAATGGCGATATTTGGGTAGCGGGTGGAGAAGGCGCGACAAATACATTGGCATATAGTTATGATGGCAAGAACTGGACAGGATTAGGCAATACTATCTTCTCAACCGGTTGCTACAAAGTCGTTTCAAATGGCGTTGTATGGGTCGCGATGGGCGCGGGTGGAAATACCATTGCTACGAGCACGGATGGAATGAACTGGACAGGTCTCGGAGTCGCTATATTTGACGGTAGTGGAATGGGAGTTGAATGGAACGGAAGTCAATGGTTTGCTGTCGGAAATGGAAGTGTCAATACTGCTGCCGTGTCGAACAGCGCAATGGCAACCGGCTGGTCCGGATTAGGAACCGGCGTTTTTACAACTATGCATTGTGTGCGATGGATGCTAGGGATGTGGTTTGTAGGCGGAGATGCGAGTGGAGGAAGTACTATTGCGAAGAGCGCCGACGGAACGGCTTGGACATATATCACCACTGGATTATCCACTTCTTGTAGGTCGATTTCTTGGAATGGCCGAGAGGCAGTTGCGGTTGGAACAGGAACATCGCAAGTGGTGTCAAGTTTAGACGGAGTAAGTTGGACATCGGCCAGTACCAATGGAGTAACTGCCGGAAATGAGGTGGAATGGAATGGACGCAAATGGGTTGTAGCGACAGAAGGAACGAGCGCGGTCAATAATGCAATGTATTTGTCGGGAACAATGTATGTATCTAGTGTGGCGAGTCTTTTAACGCACGGATATTGCGTTGGAGCAAATAGTGGAGTCGGCGCGACAGTATTTGGAGGCCGGGCTTACTTGAATGGTGGCGAGAAGTTGGTTGTTTATGGACCGGAATACTACGATAGCGGTTTGGCTTCTGATACAGCAATATCGATGAATATGAATCTGCCGGTATAGAAATAGAAACAGACCCGAATAATGTTGAATATAATGTGTTCAATATTATTTGATTTGGTATCGGCAAACGCCACTACGTATCTATACGAAGTGATACGCAGCGGTAGTGGAGTTGTCCCTTGGTCGCTCCAAAGGCGGGCCTCCCTAACGGGAGGCCTTGTGCCGCTTCAAGAGGGACAATTCCGCGAATAGACGTTAACCTCTAGCTTCTAATTGGTCTACGCGCAATTTCAATTCGCGGTTTTCGGATTCGAGCGCATCGAGACGTTGTAGGATTTCACGCATACCTTGCCATAAGAAAGGCGTCATTCTTCCATAGTCCATTGCGTGGTAGATAGGATTGCCGGACGGGTCGGCGGGTTCATCCACATTAATACTTGGGTCGGTAAGGTGTTTTGGCAATAGTTCGGGATATGCTCTATATACATCCTGTGCAATGAAACCGACGTCGTGTTTTCCATCTACTTTCCAATCGAATGTAACCGGTATAACGTCGAGAATCGTCTTGGATTGGTTAGGTAGAATTTGAATATTGGATTTCAATCTGCGGTCGGATGTTGCATTATAAGAGGTTGCTTGAATCGACCCACCGACAGTTAATTTATAACCGGCCACTGGCGCATCGTTAGTAGCAATAGTTACATTCGCGATTGCTGTTCCGATAGCGATATGGTTACTGGCGCGTATCGCTGAATTTGCGCCAATTGCGGTTCCATTATTAAATGGTCCGCCAGAGGTTGAGGTATTGTATCCTAAAAATGTATTCATATGTGCAGCATTTACACCCGTACCAGCACTAGAACCAATTGCTGTATTAAACACTCCAGTTGTAACACTAGGAAGTGCCTGCATCCCAAGAGCAGTATTTTCGGTTCCAGTTGTAATAAACGATAACGTTCTTGAACCAATTGCTGTATTATTCGTTCCAGATGTAATAGCAATTAGTGCATTATATCCCATAGATGTATTTTCTGAACCGGAAGTTTCTCCAGTAGGTGCTGTTGCGAAACGAACACTGTTTGTTGCGGTGGTATTAGTCGCATCTAACACAATATTTGAACCGCTGAAAGTAATAATATTTCCTTTCGTAATGGATGTATTTGAGAGGATTGTATTTCTAGTGACAGTCAATGTGCCGCCAATATTTGCATTCCCGAATATGTTTGCGTTGGCATTCACCACCAGATTCGATAAGAATGTATTTCCAGTGACAGTCAATGTACCACCAATATTTGCATTCCCGAATATGTTTGCATTGGCATTCACCACCAGATTCGATAAGAATGTATTCCCAGTGACAGTCAATGTACCACCAATATTTGCATTCCCGAATATGTTTGCGTTGGCGTTCACCACCAGATTCGATAAGAATGTATTCCCAGTGACAGTCAATGTGCCACCAATATTGGCATTCCCGAATATGTTTGCATTGGCTCTTACTACCAAGTTCGATAAGAATGTATTTCCAGTGACAGTCAATGTGCCACCAATATTTGCATTCCCGAATATGTTTGCGTTGGCATTCACCACCAGATTCGATAAGAATGTATTTCCAGTGACAGTCAATGTGCCACCAATATTGGCATTCCCGAATATGTTTGCATTGGCATTTACCGCCAGATTCGATAAGAATGTATTCCCTGTTACCGTCAATGTGCCACCAATATTTGCATTCCCGAATATGTTTGCATTGGCATTCACCACCAGATTCGATAAGAATGTATTTCCAGTGACAGTCAATGTGCCGCCAATATTTGCATTCCCGAATATGTTTGCGTTGGCATTCACCACCAGATTCGATAAGAATGTATTTCCAGTGACAGTCAATGTACCACCAATATTTGCATTCCCGAATATGTTTGCATTGGCATTCACCACCAGATTCGATAAGAATGTATTCCCAGTGACAGTCAATGTACCACCAATATTTGCATTCCCGAATATGTTTGCGTTGGCGTTCACCACCAGATTCGATAAGAATGTATTCCCAGTGACAGTCAATGTGCCGCCAATATTTGCATTCCCGAATATGTTTGCGTTGGCATTCACCACCAGATTCGATAAGAATGTATTTCCAGTGACAGTCAATGTACCGCCAATATTTGCATTCCCGAATATGTTTGCGTTGGCATTCACCACCAGATTCGATAAGAATGTATTCCCAGTGACAGTCAATGTGCCACCAATATTTGCATTCCCGAATATGTTTGCATTGGCATTCACCACCAGATTCGATAAGAATGTATTCCCAGTGACAGTCAATGTGCCACCAATATTTGCATTCCCGAATATGTTTGCATTGGCATTCACCACCAGATTCGATAAGAATGTATTCCCTGTTACCGTCAATGTACCACCAATATTTGCATTCCCGAATATGTTTGCATTGGCATTCACCACCAGATTCGATAAGAATGTATTCCCAGTGACAGCCAATGTACCGCCAATATTTGCATTCCCGAATATGTTTGCATTGGCATTCGCTACCAGATTTGATAAAAACGTGTTCCCCGTTACCGTCAATGTGCCGCCGATATCGGCATTCCCGAATATGTTTGCATTCGCATTCACCACCAAGTTTGCCAAAAACGTATTCCCATTAACCGTCAAGTTTTCTTTCAACATCAAATTCGCATAAATTTCTTGCGAATAATTCGTATTTCCAAATATGATATTACTAGGGTCAATGCCGAATGTAGATATATTGTAATCTGAGTCAGTTCCATCCTCCGCTCTGTATATAGATACTAATCCGGACCCGTATGTAGATGGAATAACCAAGTTTGATAAGTCTAGTTTTACTCTGTTATTACCTTGCGTCGACTTAAAAACATAACCTGTCCGTTCGTTCGAAATTACCAAATATCCGCTATCAAGGTTATTATTATCATCGCCGAAATGAATTCCAGCGCCAGCCGCGTTCAAAAATCCACTATTTACGTATAATATTTGTCCTACTTTCACTTTCTTTACTTGTGTAATATTGCCTAATACATATACATCGTCTTTCGTACCTCCCAGATAAATACTGTTTTTTGTGTATGGCGCATTATTGAAATTCCCGATTCGAATTGTTCTACTTGAGACGTCAGTAATATCACTTCCACCTATGTATATATCATATGCATTCAATCCGGCCACTGTTGGACCCTGTTGAATTACTCCAGAATTACTTTCTAGAATACTACTTCGCAAACGTCGATTGACATATAAATCGTTATTGAATGATGCGTCGGAATTCACCTCCAAAAACTGACTAACTACCGTGTTTCCGCTTACGTACAAATTCGACTGTATATTGACATTTCCGCTAACGTTCAAGTTCGACTGTATATTTACGTTGCCGGTCACATTCAAGTTCGACTGTATATTGACATTGCCGGTCACATTCAAGTTCGACTGTATATTTACATTGCCGGTCACATTCAAGTTCGACTGTATATTTACATTGCCAGTCACGTCTAAGTTCGACTGTATATTGACATTGCCGGTCACATTCAAGTTCGACCGTATATTTACATTGCCGGTCACATTCAAGTTCGCAGTTAAGTTGGAAGTTCCGGTCACGTTCAAATTTCCATTCAACAAGGAGTCTCGCAATACATTTAAATTTGCATTGACGACAACGGTGCTGTCTTGTAAGTTTCCGATATATACATTGGATGCATCTCCTCCAAAATAGATTTGGCTGACGCCATTATTCAACATATAGAATGTCGAATTGTTTGACTTTAATTTTCCGCCGTCATTTATATTCATATCTCCTGATGTGCGCACACTTCCCGAAATGTCGAGCACAAAATTGGTTGCATTATTAAACAAATTCGGCAAATAAGCGTGAAATAAACTCGTATTGCCTAATAAACTGCTAGAATATGACTGTATAGTTTTGGTTATATAGAAATTATTCGAATTTACGATGCCGAGTGTTTTCAGATTTTTACTCGAGTCGGTCAATCGATTTGCGTTTCCGGACGCATTCAATTCTTCGGTAGATAGTATGCGCCAAGATGTAACATCGGACCAGTTTGAACTCGTATACACAATACCTGAGTTACAAACGGCGACTGCATTAGACAAATCTACTAGTCGTATTTGATTAATAGCTGGCACGCCGACAGTCTTTGTTGTCCAGTTTGCACCACCGTTCATAGAAAAAGAGATAATTCCATTTCCCGCAGCAATAATATTATTTTCATTTAAAACCGATATGGAATTGTAATTGCCGGTCAATCCACTATCTGTATATGGAGTGGGGTCGTTCATATTGAACTTCACTATTTTAGTTCCAACTGCAATCCATAATGTGTTATTGAATCCATCCATCGATTTTATTCCCGAATCCGGTAAATTCAATGAACTATCAATTCCAATGCTTGAAAACCCATTATTTACATCGAGAATTGTAAACCAATGCAAGAAAGATACACCCCCCAAAGTATCTATTCCGAAGAATGCGCGTTTCGATAACCCTACGTATATGGATTTTATGCTGTAAATTGCCGCATTTGGCGAATTATTGAAACGAGTAGATATTGTCTGCCAAGCTAATTCATTTTGACTCGGTACATACGTATTATAAACATATCCATTATATGTGTAATAGATGTATCCATAATCACCCCCAATAATTGACAAACTTGAGTCATATACGTGAGCCGCATTTAAATTAACACGACGGTTTTCAATACTGTCTCCGGATAAATCAAAGTTTTCCGTCCAAGTTTCTCCACCGTTATTTGTGTATAATATCTTATGCTTATACACACCGACATTGTTTGTGTATGGAGTACCAACCGCAATTGCATTTATTGATGCGGTTTTGCCTACCGCCAAACTGAGTATTTCTATATTGGATTGAGAGGTGATTGTCAATTCGCCATTTCTTACTCGAATAGGGCCATTTATATCAAATGCGTAATTGTCTACGGAAGGCGAATGTGTGTTAATCCCGACAGTTGTTTTCTGCCTCACAAAACTATTGCCGGCAACCACATTTATGGAAGGGGTATAATTTGCATTCGCATCTCTCCATCCAATTGTTCCCATTGCTCTCTTTTGGTCGTTTGGATAAACACCACCGCCGATGGACAATCCCTTTTTACCTGGCGTTATGATATTCATAAAGGTATTCGAACTCGAATCATTTGCTATTAAGGATAGCGCGTTTCCGGTATTTTCCGTGGAATTCTGGTAAATTTGCGGTAAATACGTTCCGGCGGAAGTATCATATATGACGGCGGTTTCACCCATAATGTGTGTTGTAACTGCGTTTTCACGATTGGATACGCTTAACTTGGATAAAATGTTGGTATTGTCGGAAACGTCGAGTGTCAATATACCGCCGGATGAATAAGCAATTGTGCCATTTACAATCCCCGTGTTTATAGAGGAGTCATTGAAAAAACGAATACGACTTGTTGTCGTATTCGCAGTTAAGACAATTCCGCGATTGCTTTTGTTTTGAATAGGTATTGAACTCATTTGCTCAAGAGAGGAAGTGCCTACATTGAATGCAATCGGTTGTGAGCTGGAAATATCAAATGCTGCTATAGGCGTAGTGGTGTTTATTCCGATATTGCCGAGAGTGTTTGTTCCGAATAAAAATGCATTGTTGGTGTTTCCTAGATATAACTGATTCTGTACGTGTATAGCACCTTGCACATTTGCATTTGTCAGCACATTTAAGTTACCGGAACTTACATTTAAATTGCCGGATATATCAACATCATCGTAGTGATATGTCTTATTAGTTACATATAACCGGTTCGCAGAAATATCTGTTAATACCGTAAGACTCTGCGTTTTTAAATTTAAACCGATTTTGGCGTTTCCACTTACGCTGATTTCTCCACTAATATCGAATGTTCCATAATAAGATTGACGGAGTGTAAATACATCAGCAACTAACGAATATACACTAACGTTGTTGTTGTTATCCATATTATAAATTCCGCCGTGTCTTCTCCAATTTGACATTGTTTACTTTTACGAAACTATACAATGTGAATGCATATTTTTCTTCGGGCATTTTCCGAAAGTAGTCTTAACGTCTATTAGCGGAATTGTCCCTCTTGAAGCGACACAAGGCCTCCCGTTAGGGAGGCCCGCCTTTGGAACGACCTAGTGACAATTCCGCGAATAGACGTTAACCTCTTTTGCTTTTCGGTTTACGGAATACAAACATTCCATAAACGTCATTCCGCTAATAAGGTACTGTCAAGACGGCGCGATACATCTATACGACTAATACACTTATACCATAGGACTTTGCTTTGCAGGGAGAGTCCAATCTGCCCCGCCTCATCCTCCTCTCATTTTTCTCGTTTTCCGGGGCTGTTTTGATTTCCGGCCATTTACTTTTGATTTGCGCATTTCCGCCTTTGTGATAAATTCGCGAATTTGTTCTAGTTTTTGCAAAAGAGTTTCAACCACTTCTCTGTAAAAGGGTCTGTATTCAGACATTCGTTTTTTCAAATCATCTTCTGAGAACCATTCGATTTCAATCTTCTCAAATAATTTGGTCGATTTCAAAAATCGACGGTTCATTCGATTCCATAAAAAATGATGATTGTCATTGTAATAAACAGGCATCATAGTATCATATGGATATTTCACTATATGAACGGTGTAATTTTGTGCGGAATTCTTCGGATTGGCATGTGTAAATGCATATGCTCCTCCCATTTTTTTAATATGTTTCCGAATTTTCGAAGGCGAACCTAAAAATCCAGTTAATTCTTCACTGCCCTCTCGAACAGCCGTCTCAAATGGAGTTTCGCCGGATTCAATGCCACCGCCAAAATCGGAAAATCCGGGCGCGCTTTCCTCTAATGAATTCTCTTTTCCGAACAAAAAATAGAGTTTATTATTGTGTAATGCAACGGGCAATATACTTGAACCTGGCATTATATATTATTATGTGATTCTTCTTCGATTCTCTTACCTTCTAATAGCGAGATAGTTTGACGGTTTTTACGGTGGGGTCTTTCGCCGTATTTTCAAAAGATTGAAATGGATTAACTGTAACTCCATTCGGTAATATAGATTTTTGAGATTGAGTTTGATTCGGCATAAAGGTCTTCATCTTTGTCTGTGTAGTGGTTGTTGTTGCTGCGGCGACTGGATTTCGCGTCTTGGATAAAATGGTCGTTATATCGGCTTGCATTTCTTCTTCGCTCCGCTGTGGAAATTCAGAATAGAACGTAATCACAAGAGGATTCGCTTTTATTTTCATTGGGTTGAATTCGGATAGATAGAGACCATCTAAAGTTTTTACACGCGATAATGCAACATAACTTTGTCCGGCTGCAAATACAGAACGACCAATATCCATTTCTGCAATATCTAATGTTGCACCTTGGATTTTATGGATTGTCAACGCCCACGCTAAACAAAGCGGAATCTGCGAAACGACAATACACGGGTATTCTTCACTCTGTCGCGGATGCGGGGTCACTTTCATTGTTACACCATTTAAGAAACGGACAATCGGAACGAGCGTCGAATTCATAAGGTCTTCCGGTAAAACCGTTTCTGCATATCCGATTATAGTTCCTTGCGAACCATTGCAAATACCTCTCTCCACATCTATATTTGCAGTGCACATAACCAGCGCGCCTATTTTCAGCTTGACGACTTTCTCCGTAAAGAGCGAATTCACAATGTTATCCACTTCGACCGATAATTGTTCCGGCGTCAATTCTTCACAATGCGCCAATTCTTCGGCTGATAATTCTTTGCCACTATCAATGTGCAATTTCGCATTGGTGATAATATTGACTTGATAGAGACGCTCCTCTCCTTCCAATTTCGAATATGACGAATCATTGATGTTGTCTACTTTCGACCGAACTGGGAAAAGTTTTGTAGGCACAATGCAGGGTTCGTCCGCTTTACCGATTAATCGGGTATGGAGAAGTTCGACATTCTCCGGAGATATCGTGCCTATCCGAACTTCTTGCAATATAGATATATATGCGGGGTCAGTTTGACGAAAGAATGTCTTTAATTCGACAGAATTTGCCGGTTTAAATACCGACGACCAATCCGGATGCTGGAAACAGAATTCTCCAGTAGTCGGGTCATCGGCGTCCGGAATCGGCGGCAGTTGAAAGAAATCGCCGGTAAATATCAATTGTATTCCGCCAAACGGTCTCGCGACTCCTCTCGTTACTCTTCCGACTTTATCCAATATCCCAAACATTTTACGCGACATCATACTTACCTCATCCACAATGAGCACTTCTACACTACGCCACGCTTTCTTAGAAAACCGATTCCGATTCACTCGGTCAATAATAGTGACAGAGTCGCCTCTCGCCATCTTAATCCCACTCCACGAATGAATTGTTTTTGCTTTGCATTGTAACAATGTTGCCGCACACCCAGTCAATGCACATACTTGGTACGATTTTCCAATCGAATTCATATATTCTACAATAAACTGTATGAGCCGGGTTTTTCCAGTTCCACCTGGTCCGGTTACAAAGATATTTTGTCCTTGTGCAAATTTCGCAAATGCAAATTGCTGTTCGCAGGATAATTTGGCAAATCCATATTGCAAAGAAGGAGACGATAAACACATAAATGGAGTAAGAGTGGCAGTAGTCATTTTTGGTCGGGTTGATTTAATTCAAGGTTGAGAGGTTGAAATTGGGTTATATATAAACAAACAATCGGTTCATATTGGTTGTTTATAATATTTTGCCGTTATATTAAGTTCAATTTTTCTTTTGCTTTTACTATATCGCGATTGGATATTATATTCGTATTACGTCTTAACTGTTTCAACAAATTACTATCGAAATTCGGGTCATTGTTTATTTGATATCTCGGCTGACCACCGACATTCACACATAAATGCGAATAGAGAGGATAACACAAATTTAATCCAATATACACTTCATTTATCCAGTCGTCACAACACCAATTAATGATTTCTTCCGGGAAAAAGAACCCGAACAATTCCATATGTCTTCTCGATACGAAAGATTGTGTCAAAATTCGTGCATTGTTATTTATCGGTCCGGTCATTCCATACCCATTCATTTTCTCCAACTGACTAATACACGCATTTACCCAACCGTGCGTCTCAAAAGAAATATCGTCGCCACACTGGAAAAAATAGTCGTGTCCATCATCATATGCTTTCTTAAAAAGGCGATTCCACATCACCGTGAGATGTCCTCTCTCGATACCGTCCATATAAAGAAACTCAATACTCGTATTCTGCATAATGCTCGCTAATTTTTTTAAATATTCGCGAGCGTCATTTGTATCATATGTCGGGTCGTCTCGGTCAATTCCAATATAAAAACGGTATGTATGTTCTTTGTCTTGTGTTATTCCATACGTTTTCATCGTATAATTAAGCAAATACGTTTCTTTAATAGAGGACCAATTTCGTCCTCTCGAAGTAGCAGGTATTAAAAATGCAATCTTCATTTTTATATTCTATTATTTTGTATTTTTTAAGTAGATTTCATTACTCGTGTTCTATTTCTAAACAAAATGAATAGTCGAGACCGTTTAAAGAAACCTGATTTCCAATATCATCGACCAACTGGAATGACAACCTCTGTATATCGACTTTTCCGTTATATGTGCGCGTATCGCTGAGAAGATATCCATTGAACATATTTGCAGGGAGAAACGAACCGAATGGAAAAGTAAATCGGTTCATCGTAATTCTCGCTAATATATTTTTGCGGACAAGAGAGGATGGCAAAGAGGCAATAAACGAATTACGATTACCGGATGTATATTCATCCAATACTATATATAAATACCGCAATCCACAGTAATCGATAAATGTTTCTGATGCGGTTCGAGAGGTGGTGATTGTATATGATTTGCCGCGGAATCCGAGAAACCAACCGAGTTTCCTCTTTATATTATATGCATCCGATTGGCCATTTATATCTACCGCAAAATTAACAACTAGACTACCGCTACTGCAATCAAATGCGGATTTTGAATTAATCGTATTATCCGTAGAGTATCGCAGATTCTTGAAAACGCCAGTTTTCGCCTGAATAGCGGTGTTTACAGTATCTGCAAGAACATCGGGCGTATATTCACCGTCAGGTATAGTGACAATCGTTTTGTTTGTTCCTGCTACATCAGATATCTGAAAATGCGTATTTCCAATTGCACTCGAAAAATTGTATGAAGTCACTGGTATCTCAGCGTTTCGCACTGTAATGGATTTCACATTGGTTATCTTATCTGGCAATGTTATATCAAATTGCGTTGAAAGTGAATAATCCTCTCGATAACGCGTATCAATATTGACATATTTGACTTTGGTCGGTTTGACTACATTTGTCATTACCATATGTCCATCATATTGTGTTACTTTCGGCGAGAGGAAATTCGATTTACTGTCGTCGTATTTACTACCTTGCATTATATATTTTTTGCTGTTATTATCTTTCCTCGAATAAACGGTAAAAATACAACATAAACTTTACGCTATATATCATTTTACTTCACTCACCCCACTCGGGTTTGTTTTAAATATTCGCTTCGAAAATTGAATGTCTTCTACGATTTATTGTAAATACTGCCATCATCACTGGAAAACCGAAATTGAATACGCCAAACATATACGCTGCTGCGAATACTTTTATCAGCAACGGCGAACCCCCTCTCAACCGGAAATGACTGAAAGTGGAATGCCCGTTCCAAATATACGACAATTATACAAATATATACAAGACCTCTCCTATCGATTGGAGAAGACGGAAAAAGAATTGCGGAAACTGAAAAGTGTAGTAAATGCTCGCAAACGATTTGAAGTATTAGAGTGCCTAAATCAACCCGAACAATTACCGCTTCTTACGTTTGAAGAATGGGTAGCCTCTATAAATGCAACTGAACTCGATATGATGAATGTATTGAATGGCGATATTGTTGATGGCATATTGTCGTGCATTTATTCTGCTATTCAATCTTACGGCGAAAGAAATATATTGCCGGTTCGATGTTTCTCGCAGAAACTCGGCACGTTTTATGTGTTTTCGAAGAAAACAACATCCGATACGTCAGATGTGTGCGAATGGCAAACAATGACCAATGAACATTTCATCCGCCTTCTCAACCACATTGCAAAATCACTTCGAGCAGAATTTCGCGTTTGGAACACGGCTCAAATATGCGGAAATATGGAAGGAAACTTTGACCAGAGTTTTATGGATAAAATGCCCAGGTACGTGAAAAAACTAAACGGCGATGTCGAAAAGAGCATCCCCGAAATTAAAAAACTACTATTTACAAAAATGGCAGAAAACTTACACATTAGTATGAATATTATTGATACGGATTAACCTCTACTCATATAGATTAAAAATCTATCACTGCGTATTTGAGTTTCGGCAAACGCTATATAGCGGAGTTGTACCTTGGTCGCTCCGCTTCAAGAGGGACAATTCCGCGAATAGACGTTAAAACATAAAATAGACGTTAATATGTGTCATATATATATTTTTCAAGTTGCTTATATTGGATAATGGTTTCAAACACAATTCTCGGGTCATTCTTCTCTAGTTTATATGTAGGAAATACCGACATATAGACGTCTATGTTTTTTATTACTAAAATCGATAATTGTTTTATATATTTTGCTATGTATTTTGCAGTTTCTTTTTGGGTTTTCGGTAAAGGAAACACCGGATAAGAGAATATATTGTCATACTCCGGCATTAACCATTGCAATGACCACGTCTGACAAAATACATCATTATGTAATATACTCTGCCAGTGATGACTTCTCAACTGTTCTGCGTGTTGATATAATATACCAAACGCATCGAGAGAATCGTAAAACGCAGTAGTAAAATAAATACCTTTATCTTCACTATGCCACGACGGGTCAAATATAGTTAATATACCATTTTCATCTACGCGATATGCACAAAAATGCACCGGAATATACATTTTATCCGATGGTGCGGCTTCTTTTATTAAAATTGTTCCCTTGCGCATACGCATTTTTTTTATTATATTTTTCAAATATTTCGGCGAACGAGGATTATTAAATGGTGATTCAAACCCTATATAATTGGGGCAATCTTCGATAAAGATGGAGAGGTCATTTGCATCTTCCGTCCAAATAATGGTTGAACCAACTTTGTAATCAGACGTAATAGAAGACAATATATCCTCTCGTATCTTTAAATGACTAATTGTTTTGCGGTAGATGCGGAGAAATGAATCTGTTGGTTTTGGTTGCATTTTAATGTACGGATAAGAATTTCGTGCTATCAAACGCATAAAAATGGTAAGTATTTCAATTTTATTGCATTTTACGTTCGAACCTGGCAAAGCCAGGTATCCCTCAAATACATTTTTTCTTTCAACCTCTCTTTCGTCTTTCCGAAAAAGTTTTTTCAGAGAGATGTTGAGAGGTTACAAATTATTTATTGTTGTCGGCCTTCGGCCGACCCTTTTGATAAAAGATTTTGACAAAAAATGAATATAAATGGGTTTTGGGTAAAAAGAATATTCAATCATTATTATGTCTGCATACACTGCAAATGTCGGAACAACTTCTGTTTCTATTGCCCCCCCCCCCGGTAGTATTATGGCGTACTTAGGAACAACCGACCCCGATGGATGGGTAATATGCGATGGGGTTTCTCGTACTAATACGAACGGAAGATACAATAATTTAATTGCTATGAGCATTGGGACTAGTGGCGGAGGAAACTACACTCCACCAAATTATAAAGGTGCTTTTTTGAGAGGTACTGGTACATCTGGAGTTTATTCTGGTCCAGCATTACAAAATTCACAAAATCACGCTACTCAAACGCATAGTCACGGGATAACTGACCCTGGACACAGTCATGACTATTCGGATAGTTATTCCGACCAAACACTAACATTTGTCTATGGTTCAGGGGGACAAAGAGGTTCATTTACATCATCCACATCTACCGCAACTACAGGGATTACAATTAACAATTCAACTGTAAATGTTGACATAAATGAAACGCGTCCCTATAATTTCGGCGTGAATTGGATTATCAAACTATAAAATCCTCTCCATATCATAAAATTGAATTGGAATATTCAAACTGTAAAACAATAACATAAACCTCTCGCATTATATTATTGCAATATCCAACGATCATTCATCAAAATGTCCAATTCATCTTCTGCTTCGCTTGCCACTGCTGCTTCGCCTGTCCCAGACCACTTAGCAAAGTTAAATGCACACGAACGCGACCCGTTTATTGAATTTGACCCTATTCCCCACATCTATACTGTGAGAGGCGAAGGTGGATATACTTCTGTCACTACTTTTGTCCATTCACATTTCGAACATTTCGATCCGGAATCCCAAGCGGAAAAAATTGTCCGCGGTAGAAATATGTCAAATCCAAATTATAAATACTATGGTATGACGGCAGAACAAATAATCGATATGTGGAAGAAAAGCGGAGAGGAAGCGTCATCTGCTGGTACAAAAATGCATTATGACATTGAATGCTACTGGAATGGATGGAATGTGGAAAATGCGAGCATTGAATATGAATATTTTCGTAATTTTGTGGTGGATTTCGAGAAGAAGAATCCTGGTGTGAAACCGTACCGCACAGAATGGATGGTGTATTATGAAGAACTTAAATTGTCTGGTTCAATTGATATGGTATTTGAGAATCCGGATGGCACTCTCCGAATTTATGACTGGAAACGATGCAAACAAATAGAGAATGAAGCGTTTGGAGGGAAATGTGCAAAGACGGAATGTATCCGACACTTACCGGATGCCAAGTTCTGGCATTATTCTCTGCAATTGAATACATACAAAACCATTCTAGAGGAGAAATACGGGAAAAAAATCACCGAATTATGCTTGGTTTGCTTGCATCCAGAAAACGCATATAAAAAATACGATTTAATTCCCGTCCCGTTTTTGGAAAAAGAGATGCGGGACTTATTTGAGTATCGTCGAAATCAAGTAACTGTGCAGGGAGGAGAGGTAGAGGTAAGTTATTGATAAAATGGCAAAAATATATAAACAGAAATATAGGCGTAATAATATTCTTTTTGTTGCCAAAATGAGTATTCCTCAGCGTCTTTTTTTCGAATTCCAAGAGTCTATTAAGAGGGTCGTATTGCTTTTTTACGCTTGGATAGCGTGGATAACTGCCTCTCCGATTACATTAAAAGACAAAGCCCCCGTTTTATCGCCGAAAGATAAATATATTGAGTCGCGCAAGAAATCGTTTTTGGGGTCTTTTGAGACAGCGGATGTGAATTGGAATTCGAATGTGGAATTGGTATTTTCAGATGCAACCAAACTTGCCGAAATTCTGAAAGACCCGCAAAATGAATTGGAGAAACGGTGGCGAAGTCGTATTTTGATAGAGAATACGCCGAGAGGAAATGTGATTATGTTTTATGATGTTTATAAACGCGGATTTTCGTATTACTGTGACCAAGCAGTGATGCCTTATGATATGATGAATGCGGTTGCGATGAAGTATGTATTAACTTTTTTCTGTCGCGATTTCTTTGTGGATAGTATGGTCTTACCTTCTCATCTGAAAACAGAGGAGGACCAAAACCAAGGGAAAGAGGACCAAGGGAAAGAGGACCAAGGGAAGAAGCCGAATGCAGTTAAGCTGGATAAGCAGGCGTTTGCCAAATTTAAGACGTATAATACGGCGACAAAAAAGGTGGAGGAAAAAGATAAGGTGATTAATTGCTTTATGCATTTGGGCGCTTCTCGTAATTGGTCGCCAATTATGAAAATCGTTAAACCGAATCCGATTAATGGATTTCAAACGGATATGATTCCGTGCAATCGTAAGTTGTCGTATTTGGAGTATAAGAATATGAAAGGTTAGCGAGTCTGGACGTTATGATGCAGGTTGAGAAGAAACGGATAATGCTTTGATTTTTTCGTCGCGGGCTTTTTTCCATTGGCGGAACCCGTTGCTACGTTCCACTGTAAAAGACATACCTAGATGGTTAACAGCAATATGATATGCTTGTAATTCAAGTTCATTTAAACTGGCGAGATATAAGATGATTAGTTCTTCGAGAGGTTCTTTTCCAAGTTCAGACATTGTGGAGTAGTTATATAAATTAATAATTCAAAAAGTTTATGCGGTTTGAATTATTGATGGTTTTTTGAATCAATTTTATTTTGAATATTGGTCATATATGTATTGCAGTAAAAACTATTTAAAGACTTTTATACGAAACAATATGTCCGGGCTTAGCTCAGTTGGTAGAGCATTCGACTGTAGTCGTAGAATATTGAATATCGAATGGTCACTGGTTCAATTCCGGTAGTCCGGACACTTATTTTGCCTCTATAGCTCAGTAGGTTAGAGCACGCGCTTTGTAAGCGTGAGGTCTTGGGTTCGATTCCCAATGGAGGTTTTTTTATATGCACTTTATATATTTAAATTCTATTATGAATAAGGGTAAAAAAACTAAAAGAACAACTAAAAAAATGTTTGGTAGAGGTAAAGAAACTAAACATCGTTCTATTATAACTGGTAGTAAATCTATAAAAAAATTTCCCCCAAATATACGAAACAGAATTATAAAAAAAAATGCAAATTATAATGATGTCGATAATGAACAACCTATCGACCCAATTTCTTATGAGCCAATAGATGCGGAAAATGATATAATAGTAATTAATGGTGACAAAGTGTATTTGAAAGAAACATTTCGTCCGTATATAAATCAGAAACTTGATTTAGATTTAAATTTTCCTATTGGAATAATTGTAACAAACAATCACCTCAACAATATATTACAAAAATTATTTGTTGTGCCTAAAGAAATAAGAGACACATATGAAAATCCATTAGACATAGTATCAAAAATAAGCATTCTTTTAGAAATATATGCCAATTTATATCCAGAAGAACTTATCTATCAATTTAATTATTTATTATTGCAAAGTAAGATATTGAAAAATTATTATGAAAATAACAGACCAAGATTTAATGAAATGGCAAAAATGATTGCAAATGAATTTATTGACAAAGACAATTACGTAGGTAAAATAAATATATGGAATTATTATATTGCAGGAGCTATTTCCCAACTTAAATATACACTAGCCAATGAATCACAGACACAATTAATTCCAATAATAGAATCACACTCAATTGATACTCAAATACAATATATAGATACGAATAGTGGGTATGGTTATGTTAACAAGAATAAATATATAGAAGTGTGCAATAAAATTCGTAGTAATGCTGAGAAGGTATATACTGCTATTAATGCGCAAAATAACGACTTAAAGAGTATATTATATCCGGTTATAGAAACATTACAAACCGCAATTCAAAAGCAAAAAATTAATTTGGACTACACCATAAAAAATGATAAATTTAAAGAATATACGGATGACATTCCGGTATTTATGAACGGTGGCATAAATGTTCGCTCACAGAAATGCAAAAATAGAAAAACGCATAAATTATATTGTTTCCGCGAATAGACGTTAGTATTCTTTTTTTCAATTGATGTCAATTTGCCTCTATAGCTCAGTAGGTTAGAGCACGCGCTTAGTAAGCGTGAGGTCTTGGGTTCGAATCCCGATGGAGGCTCTTTTCTCCCCCCCCCCTTTGGACTTTTTTACCTCTATTCGTACAGGTCAAACATTATTATCGTCTATTAGTGGAATTGTCCCTCTTGAAGCGAAGTGACCAAGGGACAACTCCGCTATCACTCCGTATCCGCGTTTGCATTTATTCATACAGATTTTTAATCTGTACGAATAGAGGTTATACATTCCAGTTGTGTATAATTATGTAGTTTATGTGCCAATGAGTGGCGTTCTTTGAATCGTTTTTGGTATTACGAAATCGTCGTTGTTTGTGCATTTTTTCGCGAGTGATTGAAGTTGTTCGTTTGCGTCCAATGCACCAGTGGATTCTTTTGGTTTGCTGATGGGAGGACATTTGGATATGGGTATGGATGAACAAATTTTTATGGGAGTATTATTTGCTACGTGGCAGTTTGCGCTTTCTTCAATTGCTTTCTTCGAAATGTGTTCGATATAGGCAGATTGTATATTATTGTGTTGTGCGTCACTAGGTTTTGTGGCTGAATATGGTTGCGGTCTCCGTATCCATTTGTGTCTAGACATCAACATTCCGTTTGTATTCAGAGAGGATGATTTCACAACGGCAGTGTTATTTAAACACGACATCTCGGGTGTAGTTTTTACTTGTTGTATGGGATATGTTCCGCAACATCCTCCGTGGCCTTTTAATGCACCGTTTCTTGATAAACTGCGAATAAGCGAACGACCTAGCATATCTTGTCCAATATATCCAGCACTTCTTCGCGTTCCGTTCAATGAGAATCCATTGTGCCCGACACTCATATTATTGTATTGTGCTTGGACTTTTCTCTTTAAGGTTACAATTGACATTTATCTACTATATACTTACTTATACAATGACTTGATATTATTGTATAATATTCCTCTCTTTATCCAGCCAAAACTATCTGCAATATTTCTTCCTCTCTATCGTTTTTTGCGCGTTTTTGAAGCATTGTGTATTTTCAAAATATGCGCCTTCATTTGTTTCAATGTTTTTCCTTTTGTGATTGTCCATAGTCTCCACCGTAAATAACAAACAATCGATAACCTCTCGGCATCTTTCGTCAATTTCTTCATTGGTAAGTTCGAATGCCAGTAATGAACATCCATAAAGAGTATATCGCCGGTTCGACAATCAACGCCAACTCCAAATTGGGGAAAACACGTTTCTGCACCGGCATATTTTCCTCTCTCAATTACCGCTAAATTACCAAATCCATCACTGTCATCGCCCTTATCTTTATGTAAAGACGTCTGGAAATTTACATTTGTTGTAATTGTGGTAAATGAAGTCCCCTTTATTTTGAAATGTGTCTCGTCGGCTTTTTTACGCTGTTTTGCATAATATTCTGGAGCGTACTTTTCGTAGTAATGGTCAATTTCTTTTATGAGAGGAATCATTTTCGCATATTTTTCTGGATGGTCGCGTATGAATGAAGTCTCGCGAGCTTGCATATCAAGCTTTATTCCAGCATTACGTAGTGCGAATTTTTGAGAAGGTGATATCGTATCAAAATAGCCAATAATATTGGATTTAATTTTTGGATTATCCCGCACGTTTCTCGATTTACTGCCGGATGTACTACCGCGATTACTCGTGTCTTTTCTAGCAAATGTTATCACATTGTCCCAGAAATCATCTACTTTTTCTTTTGTTAATTTATTCTTTCTAAACCGTATCAGCAATTTACCGTTTTCTAGCAAAACGTCTGCGTCGTGGTCAATGATAAACATTTTTTCTCGGTCTTTTTCTGTTAATTTTTTCGATTCGCGTTTATTTATTTGCGCATCTGTCATATCTTCTCCTACCGTATACACCATTATATTTCCATTTTTTTCTTTTTTTATAATCATATTATGCCTCTCTATTGAGTTATATAGTATGATTAGAAGTCCTATGTGCTCAAATTTGCGATTTATAAACATTGAATGAAATACTCGTATCCGACGATAATGCATTATCATAGAATTTCGGAGTTACTACATTCAGTTGGTCTTCCTCTCGCAAATAGATTCGATTCAATGGAACAACAAATCCATAACCAGAATTCGATGCAATACTATTTATCGTCGTAAGTAGAGAGGATAAATTGTTGGTATATAAACCCGGCGGCAAAGACGCACTGAGAACACCGTATTTGTTCCCCAGCAATACATATTTGCGGTTAAAACACCCGACTCCGGCAGATACGTCCGGAAGAATAACGCCATTCATCGAATTATCGAAATTTAAGTTTGTATTACTTGCAGCGTTTGACATATAACTCACCTCTCCGCTCGCCGAACAAACAATGTGATTTACCCCGTCAAATACATTTGCCGATACATTTTTCGTCAATCCATATACAATATTATTCACGTGTTGATTACTATGCACTATATTATTGCGTATTAGATTTCCCGATAAATCCGTTATTCGATATATGTTTGGTATGACTCCATCTGCAGATAAAATACGTGTCGGATGTAATATTAAGTCTTTCAATACGATAGGTCGAATCGAACGCTGTAATTGCTGCGAACCAGCGTTAAACAATGCAACTTCTGTTACGCTTACATAGTCAGCGCCAAATGTTTTGCTGAAAACGACGCGATAATATGAATACGCTGCAATATTATTTGGGTCAATGGCGAGAGGAAGACATACAAATGGATATTTCCAGTCGTTATTCGGCGTCGATGCCGAAGAACCATAATCGAACGTATCCAATACAGTCCAACCTGACCCATCCGCCGAACCGAGAATGGAGAATGTCCTCGGTATGGAACTGGCATCGGCGACAGTAAAGACCACATAATAATTGGCGCAACTTTGAGAGGATGATAATTGGACTTGCAACCATTCACCGGAAACACTTTGCGTCACATTCGCGCCAATATAATTTCCAGACGCGTCATAATTGGAACCTGCAGAGGACCATTTTGTCGCATTTGTATTGAAAGACCCGTCAAATGCGTTTGCAGCTGTAGTTGCACCACCGACAGAAGACGCACTCATATCAGTTATATTTGCTGCAAGAATACTGGAACAATCGATTACACATAGATTTTTAGGATTCCACGAAGAGGCGTTGAGAGAGGAAGAAAACGCCGTTGTATTTCCGCCCGAACCATATGCTAACCATACCGAGCCAGTCCATTCAATCGCGTGTATATTTGCAGTAAAAACCGAACTGATAGAAATGGATTGCCAGGTAACTCCATTGTCTGCGCTTCTCGCCATTGGGGATGACCCGCCAGTTCCTACTGCAACCAGATAAGTTCCATTCCAAGCAATATCATATCCTTCTGTCATTATGGTATTCTCTCTTCCAGTCCAATTCAACCCGTCCGGACTTGTAGCAACCCAGTATTCGCCCGTTCCTACCGCGGTCCATACATTTCCGTTCCAAACCGCTTTATTACATTGCGTAAAGAGGGAATTATTGACAGCGGACCATTGAATACCATCTATACTATATGCAATTGAACAAGCACCTGTTCCAGTTGCGATGGAAATCGGCTGAATATGCGCATATCCTCTCTCCGAATGATTATATACATATTTATTTGCAGTATTGCCGAGAAGAGGAAATGGAATACTGGGATATAAATTGAGTGATGGGTCGGAGAATGCAATGAGTCCGTGTGTGGATGGACTTGCAGAGGCCGAATAAGAGAGTGTCCAATTCACACCGTCGGAACTGGTGGCAATATTGTAAGACGGGTCCGACCCGTAAATTGTCCAAACCGCATTGTCATCGTAATAGATACGGGCTCCACTAGTTTGAAACGACGTTGCAGCATATTGCCACGAGATAGCGTCATAACTATATGCAATCGTGTTTCCAGCGGTTGTATTGGTTCCAGTGGCTACCCATATAGTGCCATTCCATTTCACATCAGTGCCTTCTACGGAAAAAAGCGCTGTGTTTGTTCCTCTCCAATAAATGCCGTCCATACTTGTGGCAACCGCGTTTGTGCCGGCACCAACCGCGACATATTTTTTCTGTTCTGGACTCCAATCAATTCCGTTGCAAGAGGTGGAGAAAATGTATTTGCCTCTCCCTACCCAAGAAATGCCATCTAAACTGGTGGCAATTGTATTTGCATTTCCGGTTCCGACCGCTATCCATTGTTTTCCATTCCAAACCGCATCCTTTGCGGAAGCTGAAAAGGGCGAATTTGGTATATTCGACCACGATTGCCCCAATGTATCACTATAGGCAAATGTATTGCTGCCGATGGATAATACGATAGTCTTTGGGAAAACAATACGGTGAGGTTGTTCAATGTTTTGTTCAATATCGTAGACGACCGAATTATGGTTGGAATTGATTGCGACTGGGAAAGCGCCGTCAATTACATCGATGAAACAACTTTGCGTAATAGTATTCCCAGATGCATTCGTAGAGGACGTCTTTAAATCGCCTGCAATAATTGTTTTATCTCCTAGAAATTTCACTGCATATGGATTATGCGTTGTAACGTTATTGTATAGGTTGGATTTCGTCCAATTGATACCGTCGGTGCTATATGAATATGCGAATGAATTGCCGGTGATTTCGTCTCTGGCGGTTAATATAAAGTGATGTCCATTCCAATCAATTGAGGTAATTTTGTCGTATGTATTGTAAGATGTGTCGGACATTATATACTACACCTATATTTATCGTCCAATCATACAGAGGATAACTACTTTTACATATAAAATTGTTTATTTTCTATGTAATATTTTTTCGTGTGAAGCACTTATTGTCTATTCATAGCGATTATAGAGTCAGATTGTTCGCGTTTGACCACGTGATTCCATCATAACTGATTGCTACTAATTTGCCGGTTGAATTCGCCCCTACTGCAACCCACACAGTTCCATTCCATACCAAATCAACTGCTCCTCCAGCAATATCGAATAATGCCTTTGAATTTCCTACGCCTGTCCAGGCGATACCATCTGAACTGTATATGATTGTGTAAGCTGAACCGTTGCCTACCGCTACCCAAAGACTTCCATTCCAAACGACCTTTCCAATTTGTGCGATACTGGAATTGTTGATGAGTGAAGTTCCGGATGAACTATTTATCCAGTTCAATCCGTCATAACTGTAGAAGACCCCGCCAGCTCCGATTCCGACATACAATTTGGAGTTCGTCGCAATGGACGCTAATTTCACTCCGGATGTATCTACCGGTGTAAATGTTTCTGCATTGTAACTGTAGAGAATGGATGCATTGTCGCTTCTCGTTACTATCCATTTTGTTCCGTCCCAAACAACTCGGTTTGGCGCACTGGCACTTTGGTTCTTGAGAGGAGACCAATTGCGGAGATTTCTCGATGAAATAGTTCCATATGATGCGTCAGTAGATACCGTGGCAATATACGTCTGGTTCTTATTCGCTGCTTTTCCGAATGTATAAACCGTCTCGTTTTGTGTGTATCCTCTCGATATGGCAAGAATGTCGATTGTTCCATCCGTTATATACGAATTTTCTTGCATTTGACGCGACAACATTTGGCGCGTATATGTCATATCATCTTCGAAAGAGACAACAGTCGGAACAACGCGGATATTTGTTTCATCGCTACCGGTATATCCGACTCCGCCTGTGTAACCAGTCATACTATATCCGGTGTATCCAGTCATTCCATTCATACCAGTGTATCCGAAATCGCCTGTGTAACCAGTCGCACCATTCATTCCGATTATTCCTGCGAATCCGGAGTCACCCGCCTCTCCAACATATCCGGTATAACCTGCAATTGGTTCTCCGGTCGGTCCAATCGTGCCAGTTACATCGGATGGATATCCGATTGAACCCAGCATTCCATCATAACCGTACATTCCAGTGAATCCAGCTGTTCCGGTATGTCCAGTTACCTCTGAGTCGCCAATGTGACCTATACTTCCTGTCGGACCAGTTAGTGCGGTTAAACCGTCATATACGACGGATGGACCTTGTATTCCTACTGGACCGACAATACCGGTTGTTCCGGTATTGGTCATATTTATATTTGCATTGGGGCCGATTGGACCAACCGCGCCGATTTGTCCGGTTATTCCAGTTCGTCCGGTCATTCCAGTTATACCTGTCACGCCTGTTCCGCCGGTTGGACCAGATACGCCAGTTGTTCCAGCATTTCCCCAATTGCCATAAATACCCGGCATAAATTGTCCAGGTTGTATTCCGGTGATTCCTGTAACGCCAGTAAGTCCGGTTCTAGTTTGACCGGTTGGACCGATTACCGAAGAATCTCCAGTCATTCCAGTCATTCCAGTATATCCTCTATTTCCGGTTACTCCTTGTGACCCTTCGTCACTTAAGACACCTACTTGTCCAGTTATACCAGTTGTTCCGGTTCTGCCTGTTGTTCCATCCGGTCCAGTATTTCCGGTAATGCCAGTTATACCGGTAATTCCAATCGGTCCTGTAACGCCGGTAAGTCCAGTGACACCAGTTATTCCGGTTACGCCATTAAATTCATTATTGGTCAAATACAATTGATACAACTCATTTATACCCAATGCTCTCGTGTAAAAGGCGAAACTGTCATAGTATGCATTGGAATTGTATGCCGTGTAAGCGAATTGTTTTGCACCAGGAGTAGGATATCCATATCCGCCTGGCGCATAATCGTCGCTTATAACTATACCGTCGAATAAGATTATCCAATAAGCTGGATATCCATTACTGGCAGGAGCAACACTCCATGAGATATGGTGCCAACCAGCATAATTTGCAGTTCCTACATCATATACTGTTCCTGCATTCGAACCAGTAGGGTATTCGAACGATGTTTGATATACTGATGCACTTATTGTGAATTTTTGAGTTCCGTTTGGTGTTATAATTAGATTGATGTTTTCGTTGTTATTGCTAATCGTATTTGTGCGTGGCAAATTCATAGAATTCGATGCATAGAATATATTGACTTGGGTTGTGTCGGTTTGGTAGAACCAGGTTGATACGGTAAATCCGCCACTTGGTATAGTGAAATTGCGTAAAGCAACACCTTTTGCAGTTACGCCAGTCGTATCGCGTTTGGAAAAGAAAGAGGCATTTCCATATTTCACTATAGAAGTAGAGATGGGTGTTACTGCACTTACGTCGAAAACGAGTGATGCATCTGCGATTGGCACGCCATTGCCAGCAGTATTGAATATACCTGTTCCGTTTGTTGTTTCGGAACCGTTATAGGTTCTTAGGTTGTAGCTGTAGAATCTTGACAAACCGTCTTGAGGGATTCGACTAACACTTCCCATTGGACCTGTAATACCAGTTGGTCCAGTAACGCCAGTTGGACCAGTGGCTCCATTGCTTACATATTCGTTCGATGTGTAATTATATGCAACTTCGGAATCGGAAAGAACAGTATTATACATTAAGAACTCATCTACATATCCAACTAATGCGGGAAAGGAATTTGGGTCGCCAATGGTGAATATTGGGTTGAGAGCGAGTCTTGGATAACCTTTTGAAGTTACAGCAGCAGGGTCAGGTTTTCCGCTGTATATAATACTTCCGTTCAAATAAAGCTTCCAAGTAGCGGAACCAGATGCGTCATAACTTAACGACCAAGTAATATGATACCATTGTCGGTAATCGTAATTTTGGAGGTTGGTATTTATATACGTAAGGGCTGGCTCTGTTACATACATTTGGAATCGGAACAATGTTTTCGAGTATATCATATGAAGTCGAGTGGTAAAGCTGGCAGATGCATCTGATATCCGTAATAGTGTTATCGTGTTATACGCGGTCGGATTGTCATCAGGGTATGTCTTATTTGGCATTTTAACCCATAACGAAAATGTATATCCGTTGGTGTTTGGTGTAAATGGTCCAAAGTTAACATACTGCGCCCCTGAGAAAAGTCGAACCGAACCATTACCGCGTATATATGTATTGTTTTGAATCAGTGCTCCGCCTACGAGAGACGCATCGTAAACAGGCGTGAGTCCTGCACGATTTAATAAACTTGTTCCGCTCACATCTTGTGTATTGAATGTGTATCGTCTTTGTAACGCGTATTGTGCCGCCGGTCCCTGAACAAACCCTGGACCAGCAAGACCTGTTGCCCCAGATGGACCAGTTGGTCCAGTTTCACTTGTATATCCGGTAATTCCAATATCAAGTGGCCCTTCCACCCCGGTGACTCCAGTAAATGCGTCCAGACCATTCATTCCAGTGATGCCGGTTATTCCAGTTTGTCCGGTAGGACCGGTTGGACCTGTAACTCCTGATATTCCGGTTATTCCGGTGTGGCCAGGGTTTCCAGTTCTGCCAGTTGAGCCAGTCATTCCAGTTGAGCCAGTCATTCCTGTAGAACCAGTCATTCCTGTTGGACCAGTTCTACCAGTTGCCCCTGTAAATGCGCCAGTGCTGCCTATATTACCAGTTAATCCTGTAATACCGTTGACACCAGTTGGGCCAGTTTGTCCTTCAAACATCGATGTAATTCCGATAAACCCGACTGGTCCAATTGGTCCAGTGATTCCGGTAGTTCCGGTAATTCCAGTCATTCCGGTCATTGCAGTATTGCCGAGATTTCCAGTCGGTCCAGTCATTCCGAATGAACCAATATTAAATGGTCCAACGTCTCCAGTCGGTCCTGTGAATCCGGTGATTCCAGTAGTGCCAGTTTCTCCAGTCACTGTATCTCCTCTCGGTCCAATTGCACCCGTTGTTCCAGTAACACCCGTTATTCCGGCTATACCGGAAACTCCGCGTTGTCCTGTTGGGCCAGTAAATGAAGCATGTCCAGTTTCTCCAGTCAATAATAATAAACTGCCGTTTGGACCAATGAAACCAGTTGGTCCAGAAACGCCTGTTATTCCATCCTCTCCAGTTAATCCACTCGGTCCCGTTATTCCGGATGTGCCGATTCTTCCTGTAATTCCGGTATAACCGGTGCTTTCCGTAATTCCAGTAATACCCATAGTACCAATTGGCCCTTCAACGCCGGTCGGCCCAGTTATTCCAGTTAATCCCGTTTGTCCGGTTTGACCTGTTCGTCCAGTTATACCGGTTGGTCCAGTTATACCAGTTATGCCGGGTTCTCCCGTACTTCCGGTTCTTCCGGTTGGTCCGGTCATACCTGTTACACCGGTTAAGAATATGAGACTATTGCTTAATCCTGTCGGTCCAGTTTGAGCGGTTCGTCCAGAAACCCCACTAAGACCCATATCACCGGGCGTTCCTGGTGTTCCCGTTCTTCCGGTGAAACCAGTTACAACATCACCCGTTATTCCTGTTACTCCTGTTTCTCCAGTTTGTCCAGTTCGTCCAGTAGCCGCAGTCAATCCGTCCATTCCAGTGATTCCGGCGATACCAGTAGGTCCAGTTCTTCCGGTAATTCCGGTTTCTCCGGTAGGTCCAGTTACACCAGTTTGTCCGGTGAGTCCAGTCTGTCCAATTCGGCCTACACTTCCCGTTATACCAGTTAGATAAATCATATTGCTGAATATTCCAGTTGGTCCGGTTCGTGCAGTGGTGCCGGTGGTTCCGTCTGTTCCTAGAGTTCCTGGTGTTCCAATAGTTCCAGTTGGTCCTGTGCATCCAGTGACAACATCTCCTGTCATACCAGTAATGCCGGTTTGTCCAGTTTGACCGGTGCGTCCGGTTGGTCCGGTTAGACCAGTTATTCCTGAATTACCAATGTCGCCGGTTGGACCAGATGTACCACTAAATCCAGTAACGCCCGTTATACCGGTATTTCCAGTTATACCGGTTGGGCCAGTTGGTCCGGATAGACCTGTACTACCAGTTATTCCTGAATTACCGATGTCGCCGGTTGGGCCAGTTTGACCGGTTTGGGCAGTAGAGCCTGTCACACCAGTTTCGCCAGTCTCTCCGGTTGTTCCAGTCGTTCCAGTTCTACCGGTTAATAGTAGTTGGTCTGTTACTATGCCAGTTATTCCGCTGATTCCGGTAAATCCATTTGAACCAGTTATTCCGGTTATGCCAGTTGGACCGGTTTCTCCGCTGTTTCCGATTTGTCCAGTTGGGCCAGTTGGGCCAGTGAAACCGATGGATCCTGCATCTCCATTATCACCGATAAGTCCAGTTGGACCGATTCGGCCGGGTTGGCCAGTTTCACCAGTAACGCCAGTTACATAAATCAGATTATTATCTGCTCCTGTTGCACCAAGTTGGCCGGTTGCGCCAGTCGGGCCGGTTTCACCAGTTGGACCAGTTGGACCGGTTTGTCCTGTCAGTCCAGTTTTGCCAGTTCGTGTATCATCTCCAGTTATTCCAGTGAATCCGTTTGTGCCAGTTTGTCCGGTTGGTCCGGTGGTAGAGGTTAATCCAGATTCGCCAATTACTCCCATTGTCCCAGTAACTCCGGTTTGTCCGGTTATTCCCGTTACGCCCGTTGTTCCAGTTTCTGCTGTAGGTCCGATGATGCCGGTTTGTCCGGTTGTTCCTGTAGTTCCAGTGATTCCAGTTAAATAAATGAATTGATTGTCGGTACCAGTTGGACCAGTTGGACCACTAACACCGGTTGGTCCAGTTTCTCCAGTCTCTCCGGTGATGCCTGTTGGACCGGTTCGTCCAGTAACGCCCGTTAGTACATCTCCGGTCAATCCAGTAATACCTGTTTGTCCGGAAGGTGCAGTTATTCCTGTTCTGCCGGTTGGTCCAGTAATGCCGATTTGTCCGGTTGGGCCGGGTTCTCCGGTTGAACCAGTTATGCCGGTTGTGCCGGTTTCTCCAGTTGGGCCGGTTATACCAGTAATACCGGTTGAACCGGTAATACCGGTTGGGCCAGTTGAACCAGTTACATATATGAATTGATTGCTTAGACCAGTTGTTCCAGTTTGTGCAGTCATTCCAGTTGGTCCGTCATTACCGGTGTTTCCGGTATTTCCGGTTTGTCCAGTTTGTCCGGTATGGCCCGTAATGCCAGTAATACCAGTAGGTCCAGTGACGCCAGTTTCTCCAGTTATACCGGTTCTACCTTCTATACCAGTTGTTCCGACTGCGCCAGTTGGTCCAGTTTTGCCAGTTGGTCCAGTTTGTCCGGTTATACCGGATGCACCTTGTTCTGCAGTATAACCGGTTGGACCGGTAATGCCAGTTGTTCCGGTTAATCCGGTCAATCCGGTTGGACCAGTTACGTAAAAGGATGCGTAAGGAGAACCAGTTGGGCCGGTTGAACCTGTTTGTCCAGTTTCGCCAGTTAGGCCAGTTTCGCCAGTTGGGCCTGTGCTGCCTGTTTGTCCAGTTGGACCGGTTTGTCCAGTCATACCAGTTGAACCTTGGTTTCCTACATTTCCGGTCATACCAGTTATGCCGGTTGGTCCAGTTTCTCCAGTAATACCAGTACTTCCGATTGGTCCAGTCATTCCTGTACTACCGGATAATCCAGTGATACCAGTTAAACCGGTTTCTCCGGTTGAGCCAGTCGTTCCAGTTATACCAGTCGGTCCGGAATGTCCGGTAATACCAGTTGTTCCGGTTATACCAGCTGTTCCAGTAATTCCAACGATTCCTGTTGGGCCAGTGATACCAGTTTCACCGGTAATTCCGGTGATTCCAGTAATACCAGTGATTCCGGTATGTCCGGATAAACCACTGCTGCCGGTTGCGCCGGGTTCTCCAGTTGGTCCAGTTACGCCAGTTGGTCCAGTAATACCGGTTTCGCCGGTAACTCCGGTTGTTCCGGTGATTCCGGTTTGACCTGTAATACCTGTTTGCGATGTTAAACCGGTCATTCCTGTGAAACCGGTTACACCAGTGACATATTGCATTCCGGTTGAGCCAGTTGGACCAGTAATGCCAGTGACTCCGGAAATACCGGTTTGTCCTGTACTTGCAGTGATACCAGTAATGCCGATATCGCCAGTTTCGCCTGTTGGCCCAGTCATACCTGTAATACCGGTTGGTCCAGTGACGCCCGTTTCACCAGTTGGTCCAAAGTCGCCCGTTTGACCGGTGACTCCGGTTTGGCCAGTAATGCCGGTAATGCCGGTTGGACCAGTCATACCAGTAATGCCGGAAATACCGGTTTGACCAGTGATACCCGTTTGACCGGTGACGCCTGTTTGGCCGGTGATGCCTGTTTGGCCGGTAATTCCAGTGTTTCCAGTCGAACCGGTTAAACCAGTCATTCCAGTTTCACCGGTTTGGCCGGTTAAGCCAGTTTGCCCGGTTATTCCAGTTGCGCCAGTAATACCAATATCACCTGTCGGGCCAGTTTTACCGGTTAGACCGGTTGGTCCAGTTTCTCCAGTAATACCTGTTATTCCGGTTACTCCTGTTATTCCGGTGTGGCCTGTCACTCCACTATATCCAGTTGGTCCAGTAACACCCGTTTGTCCAGTTTGTCCAGTGATGCCTGTTACTCCAGTAATACCAGTATGTCCAATTGTGCCTGTCGTACCAGTTGTACCAGTAGGTCCAGTAACACCAGTTTGACCGCTAGAACCAGTCATTCCGGTTTCACCAGTCACTGCTGTAATTCCAGTGATTCCGGTAACACCAGTCGGGCCCGTAACGCCGGTTGGTCCAGTTTGGCCAGTTTGACCGGTAATACCCGTTTTGCCAGTTATACTGGTTGGTCCAGTTTGGCCAGTAATACCAGTTTCACCCGTTTGACCGGTAGTTCCAGTGATACCGGTAATACCAGTTATGCCGGTTTCGCCCGTTACACCCGTAACTCCGGTAATACCAGTAATACCGGTAACTCCTGTGGAGCCAGTAATACCAGTGATGCCGGTTGTACCCGTTATTCCTGTAATGCCGGTTAGGCCAGTCAATCCGGTGATGCCTACTGCACCAGTCGTGCCAGTTGGACCTGTTACGCCGGTAATACCGCTGACTCCAGTAAATCCAGTTGGACCAGTTGCACCGGTGATTCCGGTGATTCCGGTTGTACCGGTGATTCCGGTTACTCCGGTTGGACCGGTAGTGCCGGTTATTCCCGTTGGACCTGTAATTGCAGTCGTACCGGTCATACCGGTCTCGCCAGTCTTGCCAGTCTCACCAGTAGCTCCAGTAATACCAGTCTCACCAGTCATACCAGTTGGGCCGGTCGGTCCAGTCATACTAGTTGGACCGGTAATACCAGTTGGACCGGTTAGGCCAGTAATACCTGTCATTGCAGTTATTCCGGTAACTCCGGTTATTCCGGTGTGTCCAGTAATGCTAGTTATTCCTGTTGGTCCAGTGACACCGGTAGCTCCGGTTGGTCCAGTAATGCCAGTCATTCCGGTGTGACCGGTTACGCCAGTAGCACCGGTTGGTCCAGTAATGCCGGTTGGTCCGGTGTGGCTAGTAATACCTGCCACTGCAGTTGGTCCAGTAATTCCGGTAATGCTAGTTGGTCCGGTGATACCTGTTACGCCGGTTAATCCAGTAAACCCGGTTATTCCAGTGGGTCCTGTTATTCCGGTAACGCCCGTTTGGCCGGTGATACCAGTCACTGCAGTATGTCCGGTGACGCCTGTTACTCCAGTAATGCTGGTGATTCCAGTGTGGCCGGTAATACCGGTTGGACCAGTTATTCCCGTTTTTCCGGTTGGTCCAGTCATACCAGTTACGCCAGTCATACCAGTTGGACCAGTTGAACTAGTTGCACCCGTTTGTCCGGTTTGTCCGGTCTGGCCGGTGATACTGGTCACGCCAGTCATACCTGTGGGTCCAGTTATTCCGGTATGGCCGGTGATGCTTGTTATTCCAGTTGCACCAGTAAAGCCGGTCATAGCGGTTGAGCCGGTAATACCAGTAATGCCCGTTGGACCAGTTGTTGCAGTTGGTCCTGTTGGTCCGGTTGTGCCAGTGACGCCAGTCATACCGGTTGGTCCAGTGACACCAGTCATACCGGTTGGTCCAGTGACACCAGTCATACCGGTTGGTCCAGTGACACCAGTCATACCGGTTGGTCCAGTGACGCCGGTCATACCAGTTGGTCCAGTATCACCAGTGTCACCGGTCATTCCTGTACGTCCAGTTATGCCAGTTATTCCAGTATCACCAGTGTCGCCGGTCATTCCTGTACGTCCGGTAAATCCCGTTCGACCGGTGATACCGGTGACTCCTGTCCAACCCGTTATGCCGGTGACTCCTGTTACACCTGTGACACCAGTTGGTCCGGTGATTCCAGTGGGACCCATTGCGGACGTGATTCCGACAATACCGGTTATTCCTGTCACACCAGTTTTACCTGTACGTCCAATATGTCCGGTTATTCCAATTATACCTATTGAACCGGTAGGCCCAGTTATACTGGTGATGCCGAATGTGACCATTTGGCCGGTTAATCCAGTTGGTCCTTTTGTTGCGGATGTGCCAGTTGGTCCAGTTGGTCCGGTAATGGATGTTGAACCGGTTGGTCCGGGGATGGATGTTGGGCCAGTTGGTCCGGGGATGGATGTTGGACCGGTTGGTCCAGTGGTGAATGTTGGACCAGTTGGCGTAATTGGTATTGTGATGACTTCTTCTACAGTAGTTGATTGCACGACTGCATTTGCAAATGCGGTAGGTGAATTTGGATTTGAGTTTTCAACCGCAATTTCAACTATATTTGTAGTTAGTTCTTGTTGTATTCCAGGAGAACTCAATGCTTCTGTAATTGCGGTCGCAAATGCAATGACATCTTCATATTGTACGGCAGTTTCCGGATTACTGTTGAGTTCTTGTAATGTAGTTTCAATCTTAAATACCGCCTCTAATCTATATTGTTGTACAATCTCTCGAAGATTTATCGACATTCGATTTTTAAACTGTAAGAATGCTCTCGTAGATTCGTTTGTAGAATTGGTCTCGGTGGAAAACAAACTCAATTCAATTGGTACTAAAATATAGGAAACAATAGTAACCGAGCTTGATGGGATGCCAAGTGTTGCAGCCATCGCAGCAATAATTGATAATTTATCTTGATTGGATATTTGCAGTTCGCCATTTTCGACAATTGGATTGGTTACACCGCCGATTGATATGGAAAAGTTGATTATTACTTTTGTATTCGGGTCGGTGATAGAAGCATTCGATACCATATTGACGAGTTTCAGAAGAAGCGGCACTTTTACTACACGTTTAATTTCGTTTGCAGTAAATGTCGTTGTCTGCGAATAATCTCCATTAGAGAAATCGGGACTAGGCGACGAATTTAATATATATTGTAATCCTGCAGGAGTAGGCACAACATAATTCAGTGATACATCAGTATTTACGATTTTTGCTACTAATGTTACGGTTGTTCCGGTGGGTACATACAGCAAGTCATTATTAATAAACCCGTTTGCGACAGTTTCTGTGGTTCTATTATTAAACGGATTGTATTCACAGGCGTAACGTAATAATGCATTTACACGATTTACATCCACGGAACCGGTCATTGTTTTTATGTATTCTCCACTAGCATTCAGTGCTTCATAATTCATTAATCTTACCATTGCACTTGCGTCGAACACGCCCCCGTTTATAGATATTTGACTTTGTACATCAAAAAGAGTATTAAATCCTTCTGGATATCCAAAGTAATTATTCAGCAACGTTTGGAAATCGCTATATAACGTTTTGTACTTACCGACGGATATGATGTCTGCGGGTTTTACTGATAAGGAGAACTCGGTTGCCGACAAGGATATCTGGTCTCCCGGAAATGCTCCAGTAACTGGATTGAAAGAGGATTCGATAATTACTATATTGGATGCGTCTTTTTTCAATCCTAATTTTGTATTAAAGGCACGCACATCGTATTTTATTTGCAAAGAATTTGTCATATCATATCGGTTAATTCTTTCATATGGAATCACGGTTGTAGTCTGAATGCCTTGTTCCATCACAAACCCTCCACTAGCGCGATATGCGTAAAATAACCCATTATACGATGTATCATTGATTATCGGGTTAATACTACTTCCATCAAATACCACTGCTAATTTTGCCGATTGTGGTTTTAATGTATTCCGATTCGGAAAATAGGTGTTCCACGGCATTATATACTATATATACATTAAGGCTTTTACAATAAAGCATACATATACAGTTTATGGCTATATAGGTAGCAATCGTCATTTGACGATAAATTATATAATGTGTAATCGAATAAGTCTATTTCTGTCTAGAGTATTCGGATACTATACATCATACAATATAGTGAATACTAAACAGAAGGAAAAATTTGCACTATTCATATTTAATATTCTGCCGAAATCGTCGTATAGTCGTATTCTCAACCTCTGGATATCTACTGGTCCAAAATATTTGCGTGGTTCTGTCAGAATATTCAAGTCATTATCCATCAATATTCCGAAATAGTTACCTCTCAATGAAATGCGCGCTAGTATATTCGGATTCATTATGGATTGATTAAAGGCAGTTATGAAATGATTATTCGAACTATTGTTGAAATCGTCAACCGCCAGATAAATGTATCGTATAGTAGCAGGTTCTACAATCGTATCTGCTGTATAGGTTGTACTACCATCATATACTCTATGTGTAAATCCTAGATTCCAGCCAATTTTTGAAGATATTTCGGCGTTTTCTACATTCCCATTTTTATCTCTTGAGAAGTCGAGTTTGATTCGTCTTATCTGAGAACTTTTTGTTCCGGTAGGGGCAATTGTCACTTTCCCGTTTCCGGAACCGCTTTGCGTTATGTTAAGAGTGAATTCTACGTAAGAAAACATATTATTTGGATTTGTTAGGGAGCCGTCTTCATTTTTCGGCGATATTTCGGAATTCAGTTTTGCAATGAAATCCGCTGCATTATAGTTGCCGTCCTCTATTTGAAATATGCGAGATTCCGTGGATATTTGACCGGAAATATCATATTCGATTTCTAGCCATATATGTGCGTTGCCGTAATGGCTCGATATTCCGTAAAATGCAATTGGTATTTCCAATGAGGATAATTGCATAGATACAACTTTGTTTATTTTCAATGGCATCTGGAAAGTAAAATCCGAACTTTGTGTATTGTAAAAATTGTCGCGGAAACGAGTGTCAATTGTCAAGCACCGTTTAATCGTACGGGTCATCAGTGGGTTCAATGAACCCGCATAGTATTCACTTGCAAATGTATTGACATATGGGGCGGGTGTTCTAACCACTAATTCTTCCTCCCGTTTGATGTCGATTTCTTTGTATTCGGTTTTGTCTAATCTGGGTTCTGGTGGTAATGTCGTCGGTTTTTTCGCGGGACCACATTTTACGAAAATCAACCATTCCTTTGCCTTTGCCAAGAATTCGATTAAATCACCCTTGAATTCTTTTTTTACGTGTCCCGTCTTCAGTAATATTTCACGCATTTGGATTTCTTTATATTCGATTTCAGAAACATTGTATCCGGGTTTTAAACGGAAGAATTTTTCCAAGTCTTTAATACTATAATTCCGAATATCTAAATCTATATCCATCAATTCAATTTAATTCCGTGATTTATATTGTAAATGAATATTTGATGCAGAGTATTTAGTCCGCATATCAAAACTATTCTCCGTATAGATTATAATTTTAGTATGAAACTCGTTTCTGCGTTTAAATCGCTTTGTTTGCCTTCCAAGGTATATCTTGTCCTGAGTCTTGTCGGTGTGCTCGTTTCCATTATTTCACCTTCAATGTTCATTGACACATCGTTTGTTATGCAATTCATCCATTTAGTGTATATTGTATTCTGGACGTGGATATTGCATCTTATTTGCAGTGCCGGATATAAATGGATTTCGTGGGTATTAGTATTGGCGCCTTTTGTAGCAATGTTTATTCTTTTTGCGTTTGTATTGAATGGTGCAAAAATTGTGGAAGAAGAACAAAGAGTTGTTGTGCCAGTCGTTGTATTGAACAAATGAATATAAATGTATTCGGATTATTAGTGTATCCGTAAAGGAAAAATGAGTGAATTTGGCGTTCCTATCAAAGTCATTATCGAAATTGAGAAACATTCCAATCAAAAATGGGAATACGACCGGGTCGTCAAGCGATTGTATTTAGATAGAATACTGAAATATCCGTATTTTTATCCGTATGCGTATGGCTTTGTTCCGAATACTCTCGGTAAAGACGGTGACGAGTTGGATATACTTCTCTTGTCGGATAAACACCATCCGAATTTCAATGCGTCTCCGAAATTAATAGAAGGATATATTGTCGGCGGATTGCGAATGGAGGATGAGAAGGGAGAAGACGATAAGATTTTTGTTGTAGCGGTAGATGAAATGGACGACTATTTGCAAAAGTCTGAATCACAAATCCGGTCAATGCAAGATGATATTGTATGGTTTTTCTCGAATTATAAACTAAAGGAACAAAATTCGTGGAGTCGGGTGCACGGATTTATGGATAAAAATGAAGCGGTTACGACTTATCGGAAAGCGGTTTGTGATGGCATTCAACAGAAACTCGATATTTTGCAAAAATCCTTGTAGAATATATAATGCCATATACAATTCGCCGTTTGAGAAAAAAGAAGAACTGTTTTCAAGTGATTAATAAGGAAACGCGCCGAATTTTCTCAAAATGTTCAACAGAGGAAAATGCGAAAAAACAGATGCGTCTTCTCAGTGCAATCAAATATAATAAAAATTTTCGTCTACGAAATGCTCGGATTACGGGAAAAAAAATGTAATGGCATTTTATTAGATAAAATGTCTTCACACTGCACAATTACTTGCTTAGTCTCTTTTGTTATTGTCGTTGCAATGATAATTATGACGGTTATGGTATCGAACGATTCCTTCGTGAAGTCGTATCGTGACAATTTGCCGGAAGAATTGCAATTTATGTATGACAATGTGGTTTCGGAGCGTCGTCAGATTTATTTTACTGGATATTTAATTGGATTTATCGTCGCAATTTTCCTCATTATTGTGAATGTCCGCGTTTTGAAAAAGAAGATGCCTGTATTGGCGATGGTTTGTCTAGCAGTAGTAGTTAGCACGATTGTCAATCTGTTTTATTATATGCTATATCCCAAAACGTATTATATGGTGACTCTTCTCAAGACGGATAAACAGCGAGAGGATTGGTTGCGTGTCTATCAATCAATGCAATATTATTACTATTCGTCGTTTGTGATGGGTGCGGTTGCGGTAGGTGTATTTGCGTATGCGTTCCGAGGAAGTTGTTAACGTCTATTAGTAGAATTGTCCCTCTTGAAGCGGCACAAGGCCTCCCGTTAGGGAGGCCCGCCTTTGGAGCGACCAAGGGACAATTCCGCGAATAGAGGTTAACGTCTATTCGCGGAATTGTCCCTCAAGAGGGACAACTCCGCTATATAGCGTTTGCATTTATCCGTACAGATTTTTAATCTGTATGGATAGAGGTTAAAGGTCGATTGTTATCCGTAAGATATATAAATATTCTATTGCAAAATGTAATAGAATATTATGTCGGATTTTGTAACAAGTGAAGAACAGCAGACCGCTATTAGTCATCTATTAGCGGGGAAGAATGTAGTATTGGATGCGGTGGCAGGTTCAGGAAAAAGTACCACCGTCCTCTCGCTTTCTCGGCAAGTAGATGAGAAAATTCGCATTCTTCAACTTGCTTATAATGCAATTCTGAGAAAAGAAGTAAAAATGAAATTGAAAGCGCGTGATATAAAGAATGTGAAAGTGCATACGTTTCATAGTTTAGCGGTGCGTTACTATTATGTAGATGCGCACACTGACACTGGATTACGCAAAATCATTCGAGAGGATATGCGACCGAGAGAACCAATACCGAAATATCAGATTATTGTGTTAGATGAGTCGCAGGATATGTCATTTCTGTATTTCCAATTTATGACGAAATTCGCGTATGATATGGGTGCGGCGTTCCAGCTGTTTATTTTGGGTGATTATATGCAGGGAATTTACGAGTTCAAAGGCGCCGATATTCGGTCACTTACTCACGCGCACATTATTTGGCGAAATCATCCGTTTTTGTCGTCGCGCGTTTTCCAGCAATGCACGCTGAAAACGTCGTATCGAATAACAAATCAACACGCGCGATTCAACAATGATGTTTTGCTGGGTATGACGCGTTTAGTAGCGATAAAAGACGGTCCTCTCGTAGAATATATCCGGAATAGTAGTTCCAATGCGGAGAGGGTAGTTATTGCGAAGATAAATCAGTGGATTGCGACCGGTGTTTCTCCTGGCGATATTTTCGTTTTAGCCGCCTCTGTGAAGGGCGTTTTCGGAAATGTGCGGAAGATGGAAAATGCCTTAGTAGAACGCGGAATACCCTGCTATGTTCCCATATTTGATACGGAGGGGTTTGAAGATAAAGTGATTTGCGGGAAAGTCGTCTTCTCCACTTTTCACTCGGTGAAAGGTCGCGAACGGCCCTATGTTATTGTCATGGGATTTGACCAGTCCTATTTCAACATTTATGGGCAAGATTTACCTGCCGACCGTTGTCCGAACGTGTTTTATGTGGCATGCACCAGGTCGACGCATAAATTAGTATTGCTGGAAAAAGACGACACTTTCTATGACCGTCCGTTCGATTTCTTGAAAAAGACGCACCGAGAAATGCGCGATGAGGGGTATGTCGAATTCAGCGGAATACCCCGCGAGAGGTTTTATGAGAAGTCGCCGATTTCGACGGAGACGGCTGAGAAGGAGCGATTTTTCGACGTAGTTCCGTCGGAATTGGCAAAGTATGTTCCGGAACACGTATTGGAAAATATAACGCCATTACTGGAAACCATATTCATACAAGAAGTTGAACCAAGAGAGGAGGAGACAATTGATATTCCGAATGTCATACCAACCTCTCGCGGTTTATATGAAGATGTCTGTGATTTAAATGGTATTGCAATTCCGAGTATTTATTATGACCATCTTTTCCGCAAATACGAATCGGATGGGATGAAACCAGTCAATATCGGTGCAAGTATATTGCGGCATATCATAGCAGATAGTTTGTCGGATACGACGGAGAAGCAATGTACTTTCCTTAAAAGGACGGTCGACAGTATGCCGGAAACGTGCGAAACCGCGGCGGATTATCTCCGTTTGTCGAATCTGTATGTCGCGTGCAAAGAACGTCTTCTCTTTAAATGGAATCAGATTGGAGAGAATGATTATGGATGGTTATCCGATGATATCATTCAGTCATTTATGGACCGTCTAGATTCTGTTATTGGAGAGGAATGTGCAGACCATCCTCCTCTCGTTGAACATTCGATTATCGACCGCGAAATGGAAAAAGAGAACGACATTATTCATTCTATACTGCAATATTATTCGGTCGTTTTGTCGAGAAGAGTCCGATTTTCGGCCAGGGCGGATTTAATCACTTGGCACACACTGTGGGAATTGAAATGCACGAGCGCCATTACGGTGGAACATAAATTGCAGACAATATTGTACGCTTGGTTGTGGCAGGTTGTGAATATGGTATCGCCGCCCAAACCATATCGGGTACAACGAAGCGCAGAATATTCGAATCCACGAGAAGTGCGTCTATTCAATATTAAGACCGATGAGATATTAAGATTGAACGCTTCATTTGAAGAAATGAGTATTATTGTTGTCGAACTACTGAAAGGCAAATATGAATCACAGAAACCGAAAACGGACGAAGAATTTCTGCAGAACTGTGAGGCGTTTATGAATAAATATGTTCAATTGAGTTTGGAAAAATAGAGTATCGTCTGGATATTATCGTATTTTTATGCCGGTTATATCCATTATATTATATTCCTTTATGTATTCGTCATATGTATTATAGAAAAATTCATATGTCATATTCGGTTTCAATTTGTCCGGGTCCATTGTAACCGAACACCCACCTTCTGATAATATCGACACATCGAATCGGTTGATTCCTCTGCGAAAACAGGCATACAGAATCTGCTTTGCATTCGCAGCGTTTTCATCATTCACGTGCAAATGGACAGATAATTGCGTCTTTGGCATACCGAAACGCAAGAGTCCGTCGACAATATATTCGAAATCGCGCCATTTTAATGTTCCCATTGTATCGGAAATGCATATTTCGTCGTATTGTCCATATTGGCTATACTGGTTAGTCTGTGAATAGGATGAGAGGATTTCGTAAATGACAAAATCGCTGTCGATGAATCCAATAACGGGACATTCATTGATGCACGAAACGTATAATTTCGTTTTCGCCGGGGTTTTCAGTTCAGCAATATATTTCATCATTTCGTGCAATTCTATTTTCTTCTCCATCAAATTCTTACCTGTATTTTTGAACTGAAAAGCATTACTGACCGAAGTTATGAATGAGAAATTTGTAAATCCACAGTCGATTGCATTGAATAGTCCGACTTTATTTGGAACTAATGCATATAAATTTGCGGTTTTGTCGAAGGCGCTCAAAATGGGTGGCACTTGTTCAAATATTTTTGCGGTGTCTTTCATAATCGGTAATACGGCCGGTGATACAAATGCGCCGATTTCAATGTTTGTTGGCGTGTGTTTATCACATATTTTTCGCAATACATTTAATTTTTTACTTGTAGTGTAATCTGCTGGATTTGCGCCTTGGATTCCATCCCGTAAGGACACATCCGACAATATTGGACTTATCATTGTCTTAGGTTTTACCGTCGATATGCAACCTCTTATTATATTATTTGCTTTTACTACCCGTCTCATTTTTCTTCTTTCTGCGTTTATTAGGACTCTTCTGTTTATCTTGTTTGTATTGTATAAATTCGAGCAATCTGGTTTTCTCGTTCGGTTTGAGACGGATACTGTCTATCATTGTTCGAAATCGGCCATAAAATTCCTCCGTTACAATAGCAGGTGAAATTCCGTGTTGTTCATATGTATCGATATGCTGAACAATTTCATCGTAGAATGCCGCATTCGAGCTATCGATTTTTTCCAATTGTTTCATTTTTAACCGGAATTCCGCAAATTGTTTTGCGCGTGCTTCTCTCGCCTCTCGCTCTTCTTCCAATCGTTTCGACTCCGCCAATGCTATTTGCAATTCGTAATCGGTTTCACTTTCTTTCAATATACGTGCTAGGTCGTCTTCATAAGAAAACAGAATGTTGCTGTTGCTGTTATTGGCCGGCGACAAGAGACATTCTCGTATCGGTTTATCAGGTGGTCGTATATATTCGTCGTCCATTTATTATACGAATTAAATTCATTACTTTGATTTGGCAACGGTTGTTTATATTGATTTGCATATATGTTTTGTATATGAAAATCAATTTGTGGTGTGTTATGGGGTATTGGTATTGCCCATATTGAATGCCGCCAATTTTGAACGGAGAAGAGCTGTTGCATTCGTCAATGTTTGGCTTTTTTGTCGGAATGATTGATTTGCACTTGCAACAGATTGAATATCCGGGTCATTCGACATTGCGATGCTGACTCCTTGGTCGCATAATATATTCCAATTATTAATGGTTGTCACGGCAGCATCAATAATATTCTTCTCTTGTGGAGACAAATCTGCTGTACTCGGCGCAGGAATGGTTGAATCGACAAAGTGGTTGATATATGTCATTGCACAATTCACTTGGCTGATAACGTCTCTCAAAATGACCGATGCATCGTGAGTCGATTTGGGTAAGTGAATGGTAGAAGTCGCCAAAATGGTTTCTTTGAATTTGCCAAACACTTTTGACAAATTGCTTATTTTCGAGAGGGCATTTGCCACCGCAGTCAAGAATTCAGTATCGTCGATTATACTGACATTCTCCAACTTCAAAATGAAACTGGTGAATAATTTACTGAGGTCGTCTGCCGCATTTGCGAATTCATTGAAACCTTCAATATCTACATCGAGTTGCATTTGTGCGGATTCATTTGCAATCTGTGCGGCGGCTTGAAACAATTGCGTATAATCATCAATACTACCTTTTCCTTGGAAACTTGTGCATTTGATGTCATTTGCATATGTCTGTATCTGCGCGATAAGTGCAACTTTTGCCGAATCCGTCGTATCATTATCATATTTGATTATCTCACCAGACAAGTCTTGTGTAATTTGCACATCGGAGGTTGGGTCCGTTGTATTAAATTGTGTATTGATGTGCTCATTCCCACTCGAATCCGTATATTGTTGATTCGTAACGACGTATCCATCAGACGACGAAGTGTTGGTGGATGAAGTGTTGGTGGTGTTTGAACTACTGGAAGGAGAGGAAGGCGGCGTATTTGCTGGAGAACTAGGGTCAGCAGAAGACATTGTATATATATTAGAAATATGTTGCAAAACGCCTAATTTATTATTTTTGCAACTATACCATATTTCTAGTGTAAAATTGTAATACAAAACATACAAAATACATTTACTGTATTTTAGGTAGCCGCGATGGTTACGATTGGTTTGAGTTGGAAGTCCGATTCGTCGACTAGAGGTTTATTCAGTTTTCTCACACAACCGCGTTTGTGCGCGGCGAGACCTTTCAGTGTGCCTACATTGAAATTGTTGCACAAATCGCAGGTATATCCTTGTTTTTTGCAGGAAGAATACCGAGTAGACAAATATTTATCGAGTGTGCTGAACCGCATATCATCTAATTGCACTAGAAGACGTTTATGGTGGTCTTTAAATGCAGTGACAATGGCTTCTTTTTGCGAAATAAATTGCTGGTATTCGCGGTTTATGTTGTCAAGAATGTCTTTCGGAATGGAATATTTGTTTTTGGACAAAGAACAAAAATCGGTCAGTTTGGAAGAAAGTGTGTCAATCATATCGGTCGCAATTTGGACCATTTCCGATGAATACAACATTTTATGCAGAAAAACGACGACAATATTGTTGTGGATTTCGATATGGTAGTTTGGTTTGGATGTAATTCCGGTATATTGAGAGACAAGAATACCGTTCATATTTTTTTCTATGGCACGTTTAATGAATGCTTTCACATCGGATACGCCAATATTATGTTCGCGTATATCGTGAGTTTCTATAAATACTGCAGGTTTGTCCTCTCGTATCAATGTATATTCATTTTCTTCTTCCGGTTCTTTGATGATAGATGCAGTGGAAAATGTTCGCGATAGTAATTGTTCAAATTCACCAGCGTTCTCCGTATTGCTCGGCAACTGATGCAATATATCATTGAGTTCGTAAATAAGTTTGTAATAATTCGAAAAAGACGGGTCCTCTCGACGTTTGATAGATTCTATTGCCGCTTTTACGCGCGAATCATACGCGGATAAACATTCCGATAATAACTTTATAATTGCGTGTATCATATGCGTCGAATTCGATTCAAAGTTCTGAATATAATCTTCTATGTTGCGGGGTTTGTTTGTGTTTGCAAAAATCTGCTCGGTGTTTGTAGTCAATATTTTATTGAATTGATTCGACATTACCTTCACCTTCTCGTTCGTATTGGAAAATCGTAGATGATTTACGGCGGACAAAAGGGAGCACGATTTATCAAAAAAGTGTTGATTCGTTTTGTGCAACATATCGCGACAATCGGCTTCGTTGGAGATTGACTTGAAATCTCGTATGTATTCTGATTTGATAGTAACGAATTTGCTTGATAATGTATGTATCAGTCGGTTCATCGCATCGTTCAGATTTGTCAAGAAACATTCGATTTCTTTTATTTTCGGTTCTTCTTGGGAACACGAGAGGATGGTTTCAATTTGTTCTGCTTTGCAAATATTGTTTTGCTCCAAAATATCTATTAACGCCATATTGACAGACTCGAAATTGATATGGGGATTTGATTGGTAGAAAGAAATAATTTTTGGGTTTGTTATTTTCAAAACATCTTTCATTTCACAAAAAGTATTCATTGGCGATTTTTAAAATCTTATATTTTGGTATTTTATTTTTTTAAATCATTTTTAACGAATTGTGCCAAATGTTAGGTTGGTATAATTCACGAATTTTAATGCTAAATATTTTTAAAATATTAAGTTTTCTACAAAAATTTTAATTTTACCGGCTTTTCACAAAATCGTCAGGTGAGGGTTTATTTCAAAAGAATCATTGTGAGACTGCAAGATGTGTCTGGTGATGCGCTTCCTGCACCGCTGGTTCCGTCGAGCTGAACAATTGGCACAAATGAGGTGTGATTTGTGAATTGAATTTTGCAGGCTAATCCGGAAGGTGAGAGGAATGTGGGAGAAATAAAGTCGGAAGCATCAATATATATGATAGAATTGCCGTTTAATTCTGTTGCGCCGGTAGGGGAACTGAAAATGCAACCCGGCAACACAACTACGTCGTTTTTAATAATACTGAATTGGCACGGTTCTAGGTGGTGAAGAGATGCGAGAACATGGTAGTATCCTGGTCTCCAGACATATAGTTCTCTTGCCCCTGGCACAAATCCAGCGTCACCCACAACTGCGGACGCAAAATCGAATTGGACAGGCTGTTCTATTAAAACCTGTTGAGGGGATGAAGAATATACGTGGATAAATGTTTGAGACATTTCTCCTGTAGGTCCTATAGGTCCAGTCGGGCCTATCTCGCCGGTAGGTCTAGTTGGGCCCATTTCACCTTGAGGTCCAGTCGGGCCCATTTCACCTTGAGGTCCAGTCGGGCCCATTTCACCCTGAGGTCCAGTTGGGCCCATTTCACCCTGAGGTCCAGTGGGGCCTATTTCACCCTGAGGTCCTGTAGGGCCGGTGGGTCCTCGGTGGCCTCTTGGTCCAGGTGGGCCTCTTGGACCACAAGGTCCAGGACCGTGCGAACCGCTGCAACATTTTCCATCTTTGCCGTCGCGTCCATCACGTCCATCTTTACCATCTTTACCGTCTCGGCCATCGCGCCCATCTCGGCCATCTCGTCCGTCGCAACAGTAATTGTGGTTGTGGTTATGGTCAGGATATTCCCAATTTCCCGATGGGTCGTAGTTACCAGATGGGTCGTAGTTACCGGATGGGTCCCAGTTTCCTGACGGGTCATATTCGCTTTCGCTTTCGCTATGCTCGTGCTCGTGCTCGTGCTCGTGCTCGTTATCTTGTTCGGTCATCGTCACCGTATAACAATATAGGATAAGGTAAAAAATGCCTAGATTTTCATTGCGGTACCCGAAACTGTCATAACAGTCCAAAATTCTAATTTTGTAGTTATTGTTCTAATTCACAAATTACAAAAATCACAATTCTACTTTTTGCAATTTGTACTTCCTGACACAAAGCAATATAAATATATTGATTGTCTTTTCATTATTTGTGTTTCTTTACGATGGTAAAAATTACAATTATAGGTCATCGTGGCTATCTCGGTTCGTTTCTGTGTAAAGAGATGAAGATGACAAATTGGATAATTCATACTAGTGAAGCGAGAGGTAAGTCGTCCGATGTGGCAGATTCCGATGTGGTTATTTATTTGGGTGGTATGGTAGGTCATCAGAAGTGTGAAAGCCATACAGAGCGCGAAGTATTTGATGCAAATGTGGGCGATATTATGGAGGTCGCGGTAAAAATGAAACGTGATTCTCTTCTCCTTTATTCGAGTACGGCGGCATTGTATGAGGGATATGGTATGTCAGAACCGAGTGAGACCGCAATATTGTATGAGCAGTTATTTGATAAGTATATGTCGTCAATGTATAATCGCGAGAAGAATATTCGAACACTTACCCATATTCATTCTGCTGCGTTGCGATTGGGTACGGTGATTGGTATTTCGCCGAATCAGAAACGTACATCGATACATATTAAGATGTTGCGGGATGCGGTGTTATTCGGCAAAGTCTGTGTGCAAGGAGCACATATGGGTCGCAGTATCCTTTCTATTGAAGATTTTAAAACCGCGATTGAGAAGATGATAGAGCACCGAGATAAGATAAGAGGACATCAGGTCTACAATATGTGTTCTTTTAATTGCACGGTGGCAAAGATTGCCAACGAGATTGGATGCAAGACGGGTTGCAATGTAGTATATGAGAAAGACAGCGACCTACAGAAACGCTCATTCGGGTTTTCAATGAAAAACGACCGGCTTGTCAATGAGTTTGGGATGGAATGGAGAGAAAGAAATGGCAAAATCGTCGAGGATTTGATTGCAAATATAAAGTATGTTTGTAACAGTGACCATTATTTGAATCCTACTATAGATGGCGCAATATGTCGTGTATGTAAGCGTGCTGAAAATATGGCGGTTTTATACGATTTCGGACAACAGCCGAATGCGAATCATTATTTGAGTAGTGAAAACAAAGTGTTGGAGGAGTATCCTCTCCGATTGGATGTTTGTCGAAATTGTTATCATACCCAATTGAGTTACACTATTCCACCTGAACAGGTATTTTCCAATTATATTTATTTGAGTGGGACGTCGAATACAATGCGCGAGTTTTTCCGTGATTTCGCAGATAAGTCTATTCGAGAGTCTGGTGTTTCTGGAAATGGAACAGTATTGGAAATCGCGTGTAATGACGGGTCTCTTCTCGATTGGTATAGAGAGAGAGGATGGCGAACGTATGGATATGACCCTGCACGCAATATTCACGCAATTTCGAGTGCGAAGGGTCACGATGTAACGGTCGGGTTTTGGGGACAAGACCCTGTTCCAAATTATCCGCCTCTCGATATTATCGTAGCGCAAAATGTTTGTGCTCACGTGCCTGACCCAGTTCTTTTCTTGAGTAAATGTCGAGAGGTGATGACGGACAATACAATTTTATATATTCAAACCTCTCAATCCGAGATGATTGAAAAGGGGCAATATGATACTGCTTATCACGAACATTTATCGTTTTTCACCGTAAGGTCAATGGATATTGCCGGGAAAATGGCGGGTCTTTGTCTCGATGCCGTTGAGAAGACACCTGTTCACGGGTCTTCGTATATTTTCCGTTTCAAATTACAGTCTGCTACGGATATCACGGAGAACCCAATATACAAATATGAGAAGGAAATCGGGTTGTATGATGATTTGCTGTATTATGTCTATGTGGAGAAAGTCAATGAATTGTCGCAGTGGTTGAATCGATGGCAAGAAAAAATGCTTGCGCGTGGTGCGAAAATGGTGGGTTATGGTGCAGCGGCAAAGGGAATGACAGTATTGAACTCGTTAAAATGGGATATGCAACTGCAATATATTGCGGACGATTCGCCGATAAAGCAGGGATATTATGCTACGAACCGTAAATACCGTATTGTTGCTCCGAACAAATTAGCTGAGTCGTCGTGTCTTCTCGCTATTTATGTTTTGGCGTGGAATTTCATCGATGAAATAAAAGACCGGGTGAATCGTATCCGCAATGGTGCTCCGACGTATTTTATTGTGACGTATCCTTATAAGAAGGTGTGGTATGTTGATGGTGGAAGAGAATATGTGGTTTATGAAGAAATCGATACGCGATTCACGAAAACATCGGTGCATCATAACAATATTTTGATATCGCATTTTTACAATGAGGAGGCGCTTTTGACGCAATGGATACGGCATCATTCTCCTCTCTTCAATTGTGCGGTTTTAATTGATTATCATTCTACAGATAAGAGTCGTGATATTATTCGTCGAGAGGCACCGGATTCTTGGAATGTCGTATATTCATATAATAGTGAATTTGGTGCAGTGGCAATCGACCAAGAAGTGGCCGGGTATGAGAATTCGTTCGATAATAATCATTGGCGACTTGCATTGACCACGACCGAATTTCTATTTGCGGTTGGATTAAGGCGGAAAGAAAATGCGATTTTCGACAATTTGCGGGATGCAAAGGCATTCAGAATTCCCTCATTGACTTCTGTTGATACTACAATGTTGAAAAATGACCTCTCAACTGCTCTGTTACGGCAGAAGAATTTGGTATATTTCCAAAATGGGAATAGTGGGGTTTTAACAGAGGAGGAAGAGAGGTATGTGAATAATCATTATAACCGATTTATGCATTGTGTGCGCGATTTCCAGAATCCATATTATGTTGGACGGCACGACTTCCGACATACGTCGATAGCAAGAAATATGCATATTATCAAATATGTTTATGGTCCTTTCCCGGATTTCTTCTCGCGGAAATTGCAGATAAAGACGCGTATTCCGGAAACGGATAAACAATACAATTTCGGGCATCAACATATGATTGAGTTCTCGCAATTGGATACGGATTATAAGAGGCGCCAACTACTTCCTCTCGTCCATTTGGACGACGAGGAATTACAACGCGCATATTTCGATAAATATATGCGTGATGTTGGTGGATGCAGTGACCAATTGTTGAGTGGTGTATTTGCAAATTTGTATGAGTAGATATTGTAAAATGACATAAATGTTCGATTTGTGTCATTCATAGTTCATAAAATCCATTACCGAATGGAAGATTGCATTTCTGTTAAAAAAATTACATTATATGTTTCCACCAATGCGCGTCTTCCAGAAACAATATCAGAATGGTCACCAGAAGATACTGAAACCATATTGTCTGTAGGATATTCGGCATTTATTCAAGCAAAGCAAAGTGTTAGTTCAACGAATTACAGAGAGGTTGTTTCGGAATTGGAGCATTCGTTAAGTAAGAAATATGAAGAATCGCTGTCAGCCTCTCGTGAAAAAGCGGAGAAGATAGAACGTGAGTTGCAATTTCAGAAAGAGCGTATAAAATTAATGCAAGATGAAGAGGATGCGCAAATCCAACGTAGAATGAATCAGTCAAAGGAAGCGTTTGATATATTGTTGGAATCGTATAAGAGAGAAAGGGACGAATTGAAATCGCGCATTTTCCATTTGGAGCGCGAAAATGATAATGTAAAATTGGAGACGGAACAGCGGGCACATAAAGAGGCAATTACACTAGTCGCTCGTGAATTGGAATCAATGCGTCAGATGTTGAACGAAAAAGACAAACAAATCGATATGCATAAGGAAATGTTTGAGAAGTCGATAGCGAAAGTGGATAATCTGACACAGAAACGCGATGTTGCTTCTATCGGAAAAATCGGCGAGGGTCAATTCCGAGGATTAGCTGCAAATGTATTCCGCGATTTCGAAGGATTTCAATTGAAAGAAGTGTGTTCGATTGGCGGGCTCGGCGATTTCCATCTGCATTTCAAAGAAATGACCATATTGGTGGATTCGAAATTGTATACAAACAAGGTGAATAGTACTTCTCGTGAAAAGATAAAACGCGACCTCTTGAACAATGACCATATTCAATTTGCGTGGTTGGTTTCAATGGATACGAGTATTGACCGGTTTGATAAAGCGCCGTTTATGTTTGAGTGGATAAATTCGCAAAAATGTATTTGCTATATTAACTGTTTGAGAGGAAAAGAAGAGCCGGGTGAATTGTTGCGTTCCGTTTGGTATTGTTGCAAAGCATTGCAACAGATGATGACGACCGATGCTTCAGAGAAGGGAGAATTGAGTGTATTGAAAGAACGCGAGATGAAAGTCCGGGATATACTGCAAAAAATGGTAAAGTCGAATCGAGAACGCGATACATTATTGACACAGATACGGCAGAATTTCGATAAAACGGATGATTATATTCGCGATTTGTTGAATTCGGAGACAGATGCGGTGGTGAATCAGTATTATCGGACGGTGGTGGAATGGTGGAATCGTAATTTGGAAAATGTGTTGCCTTCCTCTCTAGAACCTCTCGTTCCGATTAAATCGACACTTATATGGACGCAATTCAAACGTGATGTGGGTGACCAGTTGAAAGATATAGATGCAAATATGTTTAAGGATATTTTGTGCGGGTTTTTGGGAGAGGACAAAGTGTTGAAACCGAAGACGAAAGGCGGTGCATTGGAGTTGAAAGGAGTGAAGTGGCGTGCGGGTGTTTCTCCCAGATAATTTCACACCTGGACATCCGCTGTAAATGCCGAGAAGAGAGGCGACGATTCTAATAGGAATGCAAGTGCGTCAGTAGATATGTATCCTTTGTTCCAGCCGTGATGAACCGCGGTGTTCGGGTTGAAATCGTTTTCAATGCATAAGAATGTTCTGCAGTATATATCTGGTACTGTTTTGCACAATATTTCACACGCGTGAGTGAAGAATACGTCTTCATTTCTTCTCATAATGGGTGTATCACAGCATTTTGCGTATTTGTTTTTCAGCCGATATTCGTCAATCATATTCCACGTTACTTTTTCTAGGCATTCGAGCATTGTTGAGCGTTTGCGTATAGAGAACCCGCCATTGATACCTCCGAATAGAGGTGATAGATTCACCAAATAGTTTGACCCGGCATAATCGTATAGTAAGAAATGGTCCGAGAACATCCGAAACATAATGCAGTCGCGTTGGAATATGATAATGGTTTCGCCGGGAAGTCGTTTCCATAATTCGGGGTCGAGTAATATGGTATTATACGAATCAATATTGATATTTGGATTGCCATTTGAATCGAATGTGATATGTTTGTCTCCGATGTCGAATACGAATGCATATGGCAACGTTTGTTCGATTTTGCTGTGATAACCGGAGTAACTGATGACGATGAGATTCCATCCGAGAGGATTGAGAAAATGCATAAAATTGTATATGACCCATTCGGTGATGGCGTCGAATCGAGGTTCAATAATGACCGCAAATTTTCGGTAATCTTCGTGGCGTATAAACGGTTTATCGGTAGGTCTATTATTGAATGCGGTTTTCAGGTAATATTCGGATAGCTGAGAGGTGGTGGTCATTTAAGTTGCATACCCTTTATTTGTTTATATCATAACCTCTACTCATATAGATTTTTAACGTCTATTCGTAGAATTGTCCCTCTTGAAGCGGAGCGACCGAGGGACAACTCCGCTAATAGGCGATAATGGAATGCAAAAAAATTGAACAGATATCTATTTATTGGACGATTTAGATAAATAGTCTATGCATAATTAATTATCGTTTAAGAGCAAACACAATAACACATAGCAAAAATGGTATCTGCATCTGTTCCTTTGTCTGGCTTCTTTCGTCACCCTATTATTGAAAATTTATTAGAGCCGATTGATAATGACGATGTTCCGGCAGAATTGATTCGGTTCTTTCGGGGCGCAATAAGTCCGGCGCGTATGCGTGAGCGTTTGGAGGATTATGAGTCGATTATCATTGGCGGGGGCAATTTGTTGTTTTCCGAGGAGTTTTCGGTGAGTCATTTACCGCTGTTGTTCCAGCATTTACTATACAGAATGGGTATAGTTTTGAATCGTAGTGGAGTAAGATACTGGGCGTTAAGTAGTCGACAAAGGATGGAATTGCGGTCATCCTTAACGGACAATCGTAAGAATGAATTGAACGATATTCGACGGGCTTTCCGACAGTATAAAACAAGGTACGTAAGTAGTAGAGAATTGTGTTTCTTGCTAGATATGGCAATTGATGTATTGGATGATGTATTGTATGAGAATGAATAAAGCACACTTCGTTTAACCTCTACTCATACAGATTAAAAATCTATATGAGTTTCGGCAAACGCTATATAGCGGAGTTGTCCCTCCTGAGGGACAATTCCGCGAATAGACGTTAACCTCTATTGGTAGAGTTGTCCCTCGGTCGCTCCGCTTCAAGAGGGACAATTCCGCGAATAGACGCTAAAAATGTTTTTTTATTCCGTGGCGTCCGATTAGTCACATCGGATATATAAAGCGTCTCCCCACGTATGACGGGTCATAACGGTTTTTACGCGTTTAAAGTTGTGTTTGGCTAAGAATTCGTCCATTTCGCCAATTAGACCGCAATTTACGTATAATTCGGTTTCTGACACTTCTAAGTAGATTGCTTTTGGATATTGAATAGATTGGGTTGCGCCTTTTAATGCCATTAATTCTGCGCCTTGAATATCGAAGTTCCAAAAGTTATATTTGGATGCGTCAATTCCGTTTCTTTGGAAAAATGTATCAATGGTAATGCTTTTTTGTTCGATTTTATTCACGTGTACAATGCCTGGATGTTCGTAGGAGTGTGTTCCGAACTCTAATATACTGGAGGATTGGGTAAAATTGGAAATATTGAATACGATATTTTCGTCGTCTTTGTCGGTTACAACCGCATTATAAACGTTTGGGATTCCTCTCGCTTTTGCTTCAGCTACTTTGGTAGGAATTGCATCTAGCCACAGTATATTATCAAGTGAAACTCCAAGTTGATTATATATGCCAATTTCTTCGCATTCGTGTGCGCCTATATGGAGTATATTATCGATACGAATATTTTGCGCAGATAAAATAGATTGTATATCTTCAAATTGGATAAGCATAGCAATATAGTTATAAGCGTTTTTTTTATAATTATATGAACGAATAAACTAGACGCTAAATGCGTTTATCTGAATGCATTTGTATTATTTGAATTAAATATAATGCCGCGTTTTTGTGAGAGGAGTATTTATTGGATATTGAGTTATCGTAATGCTCCACGAAAGAAATTGCACCAATTGTATCGGTATGGGTTTGTGAAAGGTCATACAGAGGATACTTGGAAATGGACGTTGCGAGAGGCAAGAAATATAGAGCAATATGGATTTGACTATTGGTTGATGAATATGGATGGCGCGAGAGGATATTGGTATACACGCAACAAGAACAAAACCCAAATTTGAATTATATTTTGCGCGATTTGATAGATGAGTTGCGTACGGACCCGACTCCACAAGAAGCTAGACTGCCGGGTTTATAGAATACGCGTGAGTTATCGGAAAACAGACTTTTGAGATTTAGAAGAAGTGGAGGAGTTGGAGGAGTTGGAGGAGTTGGAGGAATGACAACGCCAAATCCTGGGGGTGTTTGTGGTATGGTAGAGACGCCGTTATTAATCGCTGTATTTCCGAGAGTTCCGGCAAAACTCGATGCAGTCAATAATAAAATATAATAGTTGGTAATTGACGGGTAATTGGTGGGGACGGTGAAATTAGCAGTGTAAAGTGCGACGCCTTTTACCCAAGAGAAGTAGGACAAGTATCCGCCGAATGCGGCTCCGTTCGATACACTCGATTCATTTGCGACGACTAAATCATTTGAGCCGTTGAAATTGGTAGTGTCGTTTACTGAAAGAATAGAAACACCATCCATAAATATTTTAGTGACACCGCTGGACCGCGATATGGCAAAATGAACCCATCTATTTTTGTAATCGGATATAAGTGCATTCGCGTATGAGCCGTTTCGCCAATAGTAGAAGTTGCCGCCTTCGATGGATACTCCAATGGAAGTGGATGGATAGTTACCGACTTGAAAGACGCGAGGAAACGGGTTTGAATCCGTTTGGTATTGATACCATTCAATAGTAAAGTCTTCAGTTCCAAAGTCGAATGCATCGGTATTAGGGATTCGTAGATGAGAACTGGGGTTGCCGGCAAAGAGTAAGCTAGACATTGTATATTATTTGATGCGAATAATTACTTATCGTCCATTAGCGGAGTTGTCCCTCGGTCGCTCCGCTTCAAGAGGGACAATTCCGCGAATAGACGTTAATTTATATGAGTAGAGGTTATGGGTGATTGTCTTCTGTTGCGTGTATTTTATTGGTATCTTCCATATTATATCGATTGAATAGTATGTATGCAGTAGAAACAGAGAATAGAACCAAATCGGATAAGCCGCGAACGAGTAATGGTGTGTCGTGTCGTATTTGGCTATATGAAATCCACATTGATGAGGAAACCGTATTCAAAACAGAAAAGATGAGGGAGTAAGGATTGGTGGATTTTTTGGTGTAGAGTAGATACATAAAAATTAATCTGCCGGAGATGGATATAGCGGTTGCGGAATATGCGATTACGAACTCATTTACCATTCTCGTATAACCTCTACTCATATAGATTAACGTCTATTCGTAGAATTGTCCCTCTAAATCGAAGATACATTTGGTTGAAGCGACACAAGGCCTCCCTAACGGGAGGCCCGCCTTTGGGCCCACATTTGGATAGACCGGGGGACAATTCCGCGAATAGACGTTAATCTGTATGAGTAAATTGTTCAACATCGTAAAATTAGATATACATATTATAAATGATAATCGAGACAATTATAACGTTGATATTGTTCGCAATTAATCCGGTAATCAACAAATATATGTTGCAGTATATTTCCGTGAAGAGTTTAGTTCTAATCACTGGATTAGCGTATATGTTTGTTACTCCTATACTGGTTGTATTTCTATATGATAAAGAATTGCAATCTGATTTTTCTGCGCTATTTAAAAAAGGAAAGTATTTGTGGGTTATTTTGCTGGTGTTTCCTCTCGTGCATTTGATAACACATTATTTTTATTTTTTATTGATTCGTGATAATAAGGCGTATTTTGTGACAGCATTGGTGGCATCGTATCCATTATTGACAGCATTATTTGGTTACTTAATGTTGAATGAGACGATAACGATGGTACATATATTTGCAATTGTGTTGATTATAAGTGGTGTGACTATTTTGACAAATACAAAATGACGAAAAGGTTTTTATGGAGTTAAAGAATCGATTCTCACATCCGTTAAATTAAAAAGAATTGGTTGTCCATATATTTCGGTGTATGGTAAAAACAGAATGTTCATATTACATTCATTGTACATTGCGTCTGCATACTCAAATCTTATATAGTCTAAAACGGGGTTTAGGTCAAACCCGGGAGTTGTTATTCGACCCTTAAAGCAGTTTCCATAAAATTCTTTATTTATTTTATCTATTTTCTTACCTATTTTGTGGAGTTGTTCGATATCGGTTGTGCTGTCGAGACTTTCTAATAACCAAATGCCGATGGATGTATAGATGACACTTAATTTGATTTGTTCGCCATTTCTTAGTTTTTTTACCATAATGATATCTTGTCTGGAAGGATAATATTTTGAAGTGTTAGGATGAGTATGCCAAATAACACTGTATAAATCTTTATTAATTATATCGCAACTTGCTCTTTGCGACCGATGTCCGGAGTATATATCTCTGTCTCGCCTTAAAATGATAGTTGGTGTATTTAAATTGTCAGCCACGTATTTTCCGCATTTTTCTACATCCTCTGACAGTAAAGATTTCGCGTAGTCAATTTCAGTCGGTGGTATTTCTATCGTTGCGTTTATTCGGGGTGGGTTTTCAACTGCGTTATTTATTTTCCCGCCTATTTTTGTTTTTTTCTGAGATTTATTTTTGCTATTTCGTCGTCTTCTGGTGGTTTTCATTGCACTGGTTGTATAAATTATAGTATGTTTAAATCAACGAAGAAATTAAAATATCCAAAGGTGTAAATCTTCACCGGTATAAATTTGGTAGAGGGGCGGCCGAAGGCCGCCAACAAAGAAAATTCATCGATTGCGATTTGCAATAAATGAATTGTAACCTCTCAACATCTGTTTGAAAAAACTATTTTGGAAAGTAGTGGAGAGGTTGAAAGAATATGGTTGTTTGAGGGATACCTGGCTTTGCCAGGTTCGAATACAAATGGGGTTGTTCTGGTTAGTTTTAACGTCTATTCGCGGAATTGTCCACTAAATAGCGTTTGCCGAAACCCATATAGATTTTTAATCTATATGAGTAGAGGTTAAATGCCGATATTTTATAATTAGAGAATAGTACATAAAAATTTTTTATCCATTATATGTAAATGAAAAATATAATAGATAAGCTCACCAAAATAGAAGATAATAATTCTTGGGAAAAATGGACTTTAGAAGAAAAGAAACAAATATTAGACATATATTTTATAATATCTAAAAAAGAAACTCATATATTTGATTTAATATATAATTACCACGGTTGCGATAGTTGGGAAGATATTTTCCGCGATTACGATAGTAAGTATTTGGAAGATAAAACAATTGGTGTAGAAATTGCTATAAGTGAATTAGTTGAAAAAATAAAATCAACAAAAAAATAAAATATATTGCAAATCGGCGTTTGAAATGTTAAAAGGCGTAAAAAAACTTTTTTGGGAAGTAGTGGAGAGGTTGAAAGAAGAAGTTTGTTTGAGGGATACCTGGCTTTGCCGGGTTCAAATTCAAATTGAGTTGTTCTGCGGTTGGTCTTTAAATGCATCTGAATATAATATTTATGGGGGGCGCCCGAAGGGCGCCAACAGAGCAGATTTATCTATTGTAATTTACAATAATACGGATTGTGAATTACAACCTCTCGACGTTTATTTTTAGGAAAGAGTTTGAAGAGATGAAATATGAAGTTTGTTGAAGGGATACCTGGCTTCGCCAGGTTCGAATGCAAATGGGGTTGTTCTGGTATTC
>Ga0194129_10000303_pt1 | contig 98557 bp, 75 predicted proteins | sample TA2KigCa35mmetaG_FD_150862 | JGI IMG/M metagenome (GOLD analysis project Ga0194129, IMG submission 150862) | Freshwater microbial communities from Lake Tanganyika, Tanzania - TA2015038 Kigoma Deep Cast 35m | ecosystem: Environmental > Aquatic > Freshwater > Lake | place: Tanzania: Lake... | reverse complement strand
GCCCCGAGGACCTCGCGCGCGTCGCCGACCGCATCGCCTCGATGCTCGGCACCGCCACTCCGCGAGGCAACCTCGTCTGTTTCGGCGACGTCTGCATGGACGCGAGGGTCGCGAAGCAGTGGATCGGCTTCGGCGTCGGTCGGCTCTCGTCGAGCCTCGGGACTTGGTCCGGCCAGTCGAGCCTCGACGAGATCGCGCGCTACATCGACCACACGCTGCTCAAAGCCGAGGCGACGAGCGACCAGATCGCGGCCCTCTGCGCCGAGGCGCGCAAGCACAGCTTCATGTCGGTGTGCGTGAACCCCTTCTGGGTGAAGCGCTGCGCGGAGCTCCTGCGTGGCTCGTCGGTCAAGGTGTGCACCGTGATAGGCTTCCCCCTCGGCGCCAACGCGAGCGACATCAAGGCGATGGAGGCGCGCCGTGCGATCCGCGACGGAGCGACCGAGATCGACATGGTGATCAACGTCGGGGCGCTGAAGAGCGGCGATGACGAGACGGTCTACCGGGACATTCGGGCCGTGGTCGACGCTGCCGAGGACGGTCGCGCGATCTGCAAGGTGATCCTCGAGACCGCCCTCCTCACCGACGAGGAGAAGGTCCGAGCCAGCGTCCTCTCCAAGAAGGCGCGCGCCGACTTCGTCAAGACCTCCACAGGCTTTGCCTCAGGTGGGGCGACCGCGGCGGACGTCGCCTTGATGCACCGCGCCGTGGGCGGCGAGCTCGGCGTCAAGGCGTCGGGCGGCGTGAAGAGCCTCGCTGACTTCGAGGAGATGGTCCGCGCCGGCGCGACGCGCATCGGCGCGAGCGCGGGGATTCGCATCTTGAAGGAGGCCGCCGGCGAGAAGGTCGGCGCTGCGCCCGGAGGCAAGTACTGAGGGCGGAGACGCCTCAAGACTCGCCCTCGATGGATTCGACGTCGCCCCCGAGGCGGCGGGTGGCGGCCCGGGGACGACCCGGTACCGCAACGAGAAGCAACCATACGAAGGAAGGACTGAGAAAACATGACCGGTACGACGGACGCCTTGGGCATGATCGAGTGCCGCAGCTTCGCGGCAATGGTCGAGGCCTCGGACGCTATGGTGAAAGCGGCCAAGGTGGAGCTCGTTCGCTACGAGAAGACCGGCGGCGGCTACGTGACCGCCGTGGTTCGTGGGGACGTCGCGGCAGTGCGCGCGGCGACGGACGCTGGCCAGGCTGCCGCTGCACGCATCGGTGAGGTCGTCGCGGTGCATGTGATCGCTCGTCCGCACTCGAACGTCGACTCGGTGCTGCCGCTCGGCCGCGGCGACTCGAAGAGCGAGTAACGCATGTTGCTCGGTCAGGTCATCGGCACGGTCGTCGCCACTCAGAAGGAGTCGAGCCTCACGGGGCTCAAGCTCCTCCTGGTCCGAACCCTCGACGAAGAGGGCAAGGCCACGGGCTCGACCGTGGTGGCCGCCGACGCCGTCGGCTGCGGCGTAGGGGAGATGGTCCTCTACGCCTCCGGTTCGAGCGCGCGTCAGACCTCCGTGACCGACAAGCGCCCGGTCGACGCCGTCATCATGGCGATCGTCGACCAGTGGGAGGTCGGCGGGGCCACCAAGTACAAGAAGTAGCCGACCGACTCTTCGAAGGCTCCGCGGGGCGGACGCCGCCGCGCGAGCGAGCGGTCATTTGTAGCGAGGGGGCGAGGAAGCCCCCGGGATGAAGGTCATGAGTCGTCTGAGTGATTCGCAGATCGATTCCATCGCGCGGCAAGTCCTGTCGCGCCTCGGCTCCCCCGGAGGCCACGCTGGTCTCGAGCCGCTCCTGACGCGGGACGGCGCGCACGCGCTCGAGCGAAAGGGGCAGCTCCCGCCGGGCGTGTTCCGGTCGATCGACGAGTGCGTCGCCGCGGCGCGCGAAGCGTTCGTCACCTTCGGGCGCCTCGGCCTCGAGAAGCGGAAGGTGATCATCGAGGCGATCCGTGTCTCGATGCGAAAGCACGCCGAGGACCTCGCTCGCGAGGCGCACGAGGAGACGGGGCTCGGGCGCGTCGAGAGCAAGATCCTAAAGAACTTGCTCGTGACGAACAAGACGCCCGGGCCAGAGGAGCTCGAGCCCATCGCGTGGAGCGGTGATCACGGCCTCACGCTCGTCGAGCGTGCGCCCTTCGGCGTGATCGCGGCGATCACCCCGACGACCAACCCGACCTCGACCATCATCTGCAACTCGATCGGCATGCTCTCGGCCGGGAACACGGTGGTGTTCAACGTTCACCCGAGCGCCCGTCGCGTGAGCTGCCGGAACGTCGGCCTCATCAACGAGGCGATCATGGCGGTCGGGGGCCCACCGAACTGCGTCACGGCGATGGCCGAGCCGACCATCGAGAGCGCCGGCGAGCTGATGAAGCACAAGGGCATTCGCCTGCTCGTCGTCACCGGCGGACCGCACGTCGTGAAGGCGGCGATGGCGAGCGGCAAGCGCGCGGTCTGCGCTGGCCCAGGCAATCCCCCGGTCGTCGTCGACGAGACCGCCGACATCGACAAGTCGGCGGCGAACATCGTCAAGGGCGCCTCCCTCGACAACAACGTCATCTGCGTCGACGAGAAGGAGATCTTCGCGGTCGAGTCGGTCGCGGATCGACTCCTCAAGGGCATGCAGAAGCACGGGGCTTACCTCCTCACCGGCCCACAGGAGCGCGCCATCACCAAGGTGCTCTTCGCGGAGACGCGGGGCCCCGGAAAGCCTGGCGTCATCAACAAGCAGTGGGTCGGCAAGGACGCCCGCGTGATCCTCGAGCAAATCGGAGTTCGTGTGGACTCGGCGATCAAGCTCGCGGTGATGGACGTCGATGTCTCGCACCCCCTCATCTGGACCGAGCAGCTCCTGCCGGTCATCCCGCTCGCGCGCGTCAAGAACGCCGACGAGGCGATCGACTGGGCCGTCAAGGCCGAGCACGGCTTCGGGCACTCGGCGTCGATGCACTCGATGCACCTCGGGAACCTGTCGCGCATGGCCCGCGAGATGAACTGCAGTATCTTCGTCAAGAACGGCCCCATCTGCGCCGGCCTCGGCGCGGGCGGAGAGGGCTACACCTCGTTCTCGATCGCAAGCCCGACGGGCGAAGGCCTCACGGGGCCGCGCACCTTCTCGCGCGAGCGGCGGTGCACGCTCGTCGATCACTTCCGCATCGTATGACGCGCACGGCGCCCGAGGCGTTAGCTCTGCTCGAGTTCTCGTCGATCGCGGCGGGGACTCGGTCTGCGGACGCGCTCGTCAAGAAGGCGCCCGTGAAGATCGAGCGGCTAGGCACCTTGCAACCCGGCGTCTTCGCGATCCTCTGGAGCGGAGATGTCGCGAGCGTCGACGAGTCGTATCAAGAGGCTCTTCGCGTCGGCGGCCGCGCCGTCGTCGAGCGGATGTTCCTGCCGCAGGTCGATGCGTCGGTGTACTTCGCGGTGCAGGGCGTAGCCCTCCCCTTGGACGAGGATACGCTCGGCGTCATCGAGACTCGGAGCATGGCGCCCGCGATCGAGGCCGCCGATGTCGCGGTGAAGGGTGCGAACGTTCGCGTGGTTCGTGTGCGTCTCGGCGACGAGCTCGGGGGCAAGGGCCTCGTTCACGTCGTCGGCGAGCAGCACGACGTCGAGGCGGCGCTCGAGCTTGTCGTCGCGCGCGTCGGGCAGGAAGGACGGAGCGTCGAGACATCGATTACGCCCCGCCTCGATGGGGAACTCTCGAATTGGCTCGGGCGCGGCACGCGCTTCTGGGAGGTGGGTTGATGCTGCTCGGACGAGTGATCGGGACGTTGGTCCCTTGCGTCGTGTACGAAGGCCTGAAGGGCGTCCCGATGCTCTGGGTGCGCCCTCTCGACCGTCGGGGAAACCCCGCGGGCAAAGCCCTCATCTGCGCCGACTCCACGAGAATGGCAGCGCCCGGTGAGCTCGTTTATTACGAGGGCGGTCGCGAGGCTGCGATGGCCCTCGACCCCGCGTTCGTCCCGGTGGACCACGCAATCATCGGAATCGTGGATCAGCTCCACGTCGAGGAGTGAATCGTGTTCCTGGGCGTCGTCACCGGCAACATCGTGTCCACTATCAGCCACCCGTTCTACGTCGGGAAAAAGCTGCTCATCGTCGATCGGTGCGATGAGCACTGGCGCTCGACCGGCAAGTACGTCATCGCAGTCGACTCGGTCGATGCGGGGGTCGGCGAGCGCGTCCTCGTGCTCGACGAGGGCAACGGCGCGCGTCAAGTCCTCGACGACGCAGAAGCGCCGGTCCGCTCGGTCGTCGTCGGCATCGTCGATGCGGCGACCGTGGACGGCTGAGCGCGCCCGACACGCCCCCAGGTGGGTCCGTCGCGAGGGCTGAAGGTCACGCAGTCCGCGTGACCCTGGTGGTAAGCGACGCGGACCGAGCGCGCGCGGCAGGCGGTGTCCTCGTTCCACTCGCAACAATCGATCTTGCACGCGCCGATGCCTGCGCGCATCCGTGAGGTCGCCCGATGTTCGAGGGTCGGGTGGTAGGTGTCCCCAGCGGGATGCGCGCCGTCGCCGATGGTCACGGCGCGGGCATGACATGCGCGTCCCTCGTTGAAGGCGCAATCGGCGACCACGCACTCGCGCACGTCGGGCATGACGACGAACAGCTTCATGAGGACCTCCTGGGTCCTCGTCTCTGCTGCAGCGCGCGTGCCGCCCGACGCCCCGCCGGCGTCGCGTCAACCAGACGACCGCGTCGCTCGAATCCGGGTCACCGCGTCGTCGAACCAGCGCTCGATCGCCCCCGGAAACGGCCACATCCAGAGGTAATCCGGGCCGACGAAGCGCTCGAGCATCGTCGCCTTGAGGGCTGGGTCCGAGAGCGCATCGTCTCCGAGGTGCTCCGCCGTCGCGCGCAGCGTCTCCTCGTAGGCTTCCCACTCCATGCGCGCGCGGCACCACGCGAGCCCGATGGGGAGCGGGAGGAACAGGTACGCGAAGGACATGCCGAGCATCCCGTAACGGCGCCTCTGTCGGAGGTGCACGCGCTCGTGCCTCAGGCAAATCAAGCGGTCTACGGCAGGCGCCCTGTACCAGTCGTCTGGCACGTAGAGCGTGTCGCCGATGACGGTTCGGTAGCGGGTGAGGTAGCTCGTCTGTCCGCCGAGCGAGAGCACGCGCAGGGCACGATCGATGACGCGCGAGAGGCGGTCGCCTCGCTTGGAGACAATGCGAAAGGCTGGGAACTCTGCGCGAAGGTCATCGAGGAGCCGCTGCTCGGCGTCCTTGTGTGAGCGTTCCGTCATGGCTTCGGTCATCGAGCGTTGCAGCACGGTTCCCGCGACGTCAGCGTCTCCGCCGCCTCATGCGGCGCTGGCGTCCCCGAGTCGGATGCCGGGGACGAGGGTGCGGCCTGCCGCGAGCTGCGCCGCATCGAGCGCCTTCTTGCCCTCGACTTGCCCCGAGACGAGGTGCACGGCGCCGACGCCGCACGCGACCCTGACCTTGCCATGCTCGAAGGCGACCACCGTCCCCGGGGGGGCCTCGCTGCCGGTGGTCGCCGCGACCCGCAAGCCGAGGACCTTGAAGAGCTTTCCTCCGAGCGTCGTGTGCGCCCCGGGCCACGGCGACATCCCTCGCGCGCGGTCGTGGACGTCTTGTGCGGTCCCCGACCAGTCGATCGCGCCGTCCGCCTTCGTCAACATCGGGGCGAGCGTCGCGTGGAGCTCGTCTTGCGGGGCCGCCACGAGCTCGCCTTGCACCGCGCGCGGGAGGTCGTCACGAACCATCGAGGCCGCGAGCCCGCCTAGGCGGAGCGCGAGCTCGCCGGCGGTCTCGTCATCACCGATGGCGATCGACCGCGCCGTGAACACGGGGCCGGTGTCGCAACCCTCGTCCATCTGCATGAGCGAGATGCCGGTCTCGCGCTCGCCGCGCGCGATCGCCCACTGGATCGGGGCCGCGCCGCGAAGCTTCGGGAGCAGCGACGCATGCAGGTTTATGCAGCCTCGGCGCGGGGCGCTAAGAACGGCGGCTGGCAGGATGCGCCCGTACGCGATCACGACCGCGACGTCGGCATTCTTCGCGCGCAGGGACTCTGCGAACTCGTCGGTCCGGATCTTCGTCGGCTGCACGACCTCGAGGCCGAGCGCGAGCGCACGCGCCTTGACGGGAGGGGGTGCGAGCTCGAGGCCGCGGCCCTTCGGACGGTCGGGCTGGCAGATGACGGTGGCGACCTCGGCGACCTCACACAACGCTTCGAGTGAGGGGACCGCGATCTCGGGGGTTCCGAAGAACAGCGCGCGCATGCCCGAGGCTACCTCGCTCGTTCGGGGCGCGCCATTGGCGCACGCACGGTGCGCCGGCGCTCAGCGAGCATCCGATGGCTCCTTGCAGCAACGAAAGCCTGTCTCGTAGAACGCGAAGGTCGGCTGGTGAGCGTCGTTCGTGCCGCGGCAGCCCGTCCATGGCTTCGCCCAGAAGCCGCCCATCAGCGCGCCTGGCCAGCGGCGCTCTTCGCGTGAGGCGACCCACTCCTCGACGTTGCCGTTCAGGTCGTAGATCCCGAAGGGCGACACGCACGTCGGATACTGTCCGCTCGTCGAGCCCTGCCAGAGCTTCTCGGCCTCCCTCCGCGCGATCTCTCGCGGCCCGTCGAACTTGGCAAAGTCGACCGGCTTCCAGCCCTTGTTCGAGTTGCAGAGCCGTACGTTCACCGCCCACCCGTAGGAGAGCGGTCGGTGCTGCGGACCCTCGCACGCAAACTCCCACTCGCGCTCGCTGCACACGCGCCTCCCGCGCTTCGAACACCAGGCTTCGGCATTGCGAAACGACGCGAGGACCATCGGCCGCGCGCCGCGCCGGTTCGGCGCCTCGAACTGATCCATGCACACACGGATGGGCCGCTCTGGGCCTTCGAGTACGGTGAGGTCCTCCGCGAACTTGAAGCAGTGCGCGTCTCGACGCGCGCGCTCCTTTGTGTCTTTCTCCCCCGGCTTCACGGACGTCTGCTCGGCGAGACAGGCGTGCGTCACCCGCTCGTGATGAACGCCCTCGACGAGGCGCATGTCCTCGGGGCAGGCGGGGTGCGGCCCGGGATCGCCCGGGGCTTTGGTGGCGACGCTCGCCATCGCGACAGCGAGGCCAAAGAGGCTGAGCCACGGATCCAACACCTCGCGCTCGTACCATCGCGTCGCGCGAGGAGGAAGGCACGTGCTCGCGGGTTTCCGGTCGCATTAGGTGGCACGAGACGGAGCGTGTGCTTAGGATGCCAACATCGGCCGCACGTCAACGTTCGGCTCGGGGCGCGGGGAGTCCTCGACGAGGGTGTCGGGATTGCCCGACGCGGCTCACCCCGCGCGAGCGCCTGCTCTCGGTAAAGAGATCATCCATGTCCGACAAGAACAACCCGATGACCCCGCCCGACGACGACGTCGAGTTCGGCAACGAGCTGCCCATCCTCCCGATCCGCAACGCCGTCCTCTTCCCGGGTGCGGTCGCTCCCTTCGACGTCGGCCGTGAGAAGTCGGTCGCGCTCGTCGAGGACGTCGACAACCTCTCGTCGCCGGTGATTGCGATCTTCGCTCAGCGCGATCCGTCGACCGACGATCCCGGTCAGGACGATCTCTACCCGATCGGGTGCGCGGCCCGTGTCCTCAAGGCGCTGAAGCACAGCTCGGGCAACTACTCGCTCATCCTCCAGGGATTGTCGCGCATTCGCCTCGAGCGGGTGACCTCGGACCGTCCTTACCTAAAGGCCCGCATCGAGAAGCTCCCCGAGCCCGAGACCCCGGACGTCGAAGCCGAGGCGCTCGCGTTGAGCCTGCGTGACATTGCGAAGCAGCTCATCCAGCTGATGCCAGAGCTGCCCCGTGAGGCCGGCTCGCTCATCGATTCGATCCAGGCCCCCGGCGCCCTCGCCGACCTCGTCGCCGCGAACCTCGACGCCCCGGTCGAAGAGAAGGCCCAGCTCATCGAGACCCTAGACGTGAAGGACCGCATCCGAAAGGTGCTGCGGCTCCTCACTCGCCAGCTCGAGGTCTTGAAGATGCGCGAGCGCATCAACTCCCAGATCAAAGAGGAGATGGGGAAGAACCAGCGCGAGTACGTCCTTCGGCAGCAGTTGAAGGCGATCAAGGAAGAGCTCGGCGACGACGATGGCGATCAAGGCGATCTCGACGGCGTCGAGGAGCGCATCGCGAAGGCGAACCTCCCGCATGAGGCCGAAGAGGTCGCGCGTAAGCAGCTGAAGCGGCTTCGAGCGATGCAGGTCGGTTCGGCCGAGTACACGGTCGTTCGCACCTACCTCGACTGGATTCTAGACCTCCCGTGGCACAACCAGACCATTGACAACCTCGACATCTCCGAGGTCCGGAAGGTCCTTGACGCTGACCACTACGGCCTCGAGAAAGTGAAGAAGCGCATCCTCGAGTACCTTGCCGTTCGCAAGCTCAAGCAGGACAAAAAAGGGCCGATTCTCTGCTTTCTCGGCCCGCCCGGCGTCGGTAAGACCTCGCTCGGTCGCAGCATTGCGAACGCGCTCGGTCGCAAGTTTCACCGAATCAGCCTCGGCGGCGTCCACGATGAAGCTGCGATCCGCGGACATCGGCGCACCTACGTCGGCGCGCTTCCGGGCCAGATCATTCAGGGCATGAAGAAGACGGGTACGGTCAACCCGCTCTTCATGATGGATGAGGTGGACAAGCTCGGGCACGACTTCCGTGGGGACCCCGCCTCGGCTTTGCTCGAGGTGCTCGACCCGGAACAGAACAACACCTTCGCTGATCACTACCTCGAGATCCCGTATGACCTCTCGAACGTGATGTTCGTCGCGACCGCGAACATCGCCGATCCGATCCCGGCGCCACTGCGCGATCGCATGGAGATCCTCGAGATCCCGGGCTACACCCGACGCGAAAAGCTCGCCATCGCGAAGCAGCACCTCCTGCCCAAGCAGCTCGAGGAGCACGGCCTCACGACGGCCCTGCTCGACGTGCGTGACAGCGCTCTCGAGCTCATCATCGACAGCTACACCCGCGAGGCCGGCGTGCGCGAGCTCGAGCGGCAAATTGCCTCGGTTGCTCGAGGCATGGCGGTGAAGGTCGCAGAGGGCGAGACGACGTCACGGGTCGTCGAGAACGAAGACGACATCCAGGAGTTCCTCGGGGCACCGAAGTACACGAGCGAGGTCGCCGAGCGAACGAGCGAGAGCGGCGTTGCGACGGGGCTCGCGTGGACCCGGGTCGGCGGAGAGATTCTCTTCATCGAGGCGACTCGGATGCACGGCAACGGCAAGCTGCAGCTCACGGGGCAGCTCGGCGACGTGATGAAGGAGTCCGCGCATGCGGCCTTGTCCTACGTTCGCTCGAACGCCAATCGGCTTGGCGTTCACGAGGACTTCCTCGAGAAGAGCGACCTGCACATTCACATTCCCGCGGGCGCCATGCCGAAGGACGGGCCGAGCGCCGGCGTCACGATGTTCACGGCGTTGACGTCGCTCCTCACCGGTATTCACGTACGTCACGACGTCGCGATGACCGGCGAGATCACCCTCCGTGGGCGCGTGCTCCCAGTCGGCGGCATCAAGGAGAAGGTGCTCGCGGCGCACCGTGCCGGCATCAAGCGCATCGTCCTCCCGGAGCGTAACCGTGTCGATCTCGAGGAGGTTCCGAAGGAAATCCTCGAGTCGCTCGAGTTCATCTTCGTGACGCGGATGGACCAGGTGCTCGAGGCGGCGCTCGTCAGCATCCCGACGCCGGTGGAGCCAAAGAAGGCCGAGGCGACCGAGGTCGCGCCCAACTGACGGCTGCTCGGCAACGGGGCGGGGTTGCGGTCGTTGCGCCTCCTCGTCGCGGGCTGCAGCACGGCGCGTAGGAGCGCCTGGCGGCGGCTCGCGCGTTTGAGCGACTACGAAGCGAGGAGCTTCACGACGAGCGTGATGCTCCCGAGGCGCAGCCGATCGTTGTCGTGCAGTTGATGCTGCACGCCCGGCTGGAGTCGCTGCTCGTTGACGAACGTGCCATTGCGCGAGCCGGCGTCCTCGACGAACGCGAGCCCGGTCGACGGATCACTCGACAGGTGGGCGTGTCGGGCGGAGGTGCTGGCGTCGTGGAGCGCAATCTCGGCCTCGTGATCGACCCCTGCGCGCCCCAGGCTCGAGCGTCCGCTCCGAATCGGCCAGAACTTTCCGGTCGGCTCGTTCTGAAAGGTCACCAGAAAGCCCACGAGCACGGGGGCCCCGTGGGCATCGCCGATCGGCCGCGGCGCCTCGACTCGATCGAAGGTCTGCGCGACCGGATTGGGCATCACGATCGGCGGGACGAGCGGCGCCTGTACCACTACCGGAGCCATCGGCGGTTGGACCGCCATCGCACCAGGAATCGGCGGCGGCGGCCGCACCATCGGTGGCGGACCACCAGGCTGGATCATCGGCGGTAGCCCGGAGGGCGTGACCATCGGCGGAGCCGGAGTCACCATCGGCGGCGGCATCACGTGACTCGGGCTCGCGCCTGCCCCAGACGGGATCGGGGGCGGCATCCGCCGTGCCCCCGAGGTTGGCAGAGGCGGGGGGCCCACCGGCGCAGCGCCGGCGCTCGGGGCGGGCGCGGCGGCAGGATAACCCGGCGCAGGCGCCGTCATTGGTCCGGGCGCGGCCGCGGGCGCCGACGGTGCGGACTGCTGCGCCCAGGGCGAGAGGCCACCTCCGCCGGGGCGCGCAGCGGATGGGGCCCCGCCTGCTACCGGCATGGGAGGCGCAGGATAGCCGCCCGGGCTCGCGGGCGCGGGGTACGCCGCAGGGATGGGGGCGGCCGGCATCGGTGCGACGGGCGCGACCGGCGGTGCCGCAGGGTAGGGGTTCGGCATTGGCGCGGGCGCATATCCCCCGGCTGCGGGGCCCGTTGGAGGGGCTGGGCTTGCGCCCATCGCATGGCCGCACATCGAACACCGAGGGTCGGTGTCCTTCAGCATCCATCCGCACTTCGGACAGGGCTTCATCCCAAGAGCAGGTTACACCGAACGGCTTGGGCGGGCGTCACGCAATCGCGCAGGTGCGTCAGGACGCGCACCGCTTGACGCCACTCGGCGCCTCGCACGTGCCGCTCTGGCAGTCGTCGCCCGAGACGCATGGCTGGCCTGCCGCGCACCGGAAGCCCTTTTCGGCGCAAGTTCCTCCGCAGTCGGTCGCCGTCTCGTTGCCGTTCTTCACGCCGTCCTGGCAGGGCGGCGGCGGAGCTGGGATCGAGCAGTTGAAGTACTCGACGACCTCGGGCGCCGCGCCTGCGACGTCGACGTCCTTCGGCGGATACTCGACGCGAAATCGCACGAACCCGGCTCGGGCCGCGCTCGAGTCGGTCTCGGGAATGCCTGGGCTCGACTCGAGGACCGCGGTGGGCTGGAACGGGATCCGCGATGGGCACTTCGTCAAGACGAGCGTGTTGAAGGTGTACGACTCGACGTCGCCGGGGCAGGTCACGGTGTACGTGTCCTGAGTGCCCGAGCTCGCGGCGATCGAGAACGTTCCGCCTGTGACGGGGTCGCTCGGATCGCTGGTGTCGGCCTCCTCGATCGTCACCGAGAAGCTGTGCTCGTCGCTGTACGTCGCAGACCCGCACGGCAGCGCCTGGTCGTCGAGCAGCTTGAACGAGACCTCTTTCAGCGGGAACTTCGCGATGTCGAGGGGTGGGTCGAAGATCACCTGCCCGCCAGCCGACTTCACGCACAGATCGAGCTTGTCACGGGTCGCGAAGAACGCGTTCGCGCTCGCGACCGGGTCGCTCCCTTCGACGAATGGACCACCGCAGCGGTCAGCGACGTCGACCGCGAACCGCTGCAGGCAGTTGTTCTCGTCGGCGATCCAATTGCACATGTCCTCTGGAAGCGGCTGCGCGCTGCAGCCCGCCACCGCCACGCCGACGGCGTAAAACCCGATGAGCACCTTGCGAATCATCATCAGAGCTCCATGTACGGGCCGGGGATCACCATGACGTCGTCCGCGTCGGCCATTTCGAACATGCCCCAGCACGGGAGCTTGTAGCGCAGCGCAAACGCCATCGCCTCGGCCACGCCGGCGCGCGGCGCGAGCACGCTAAGGTTCGAGCGACGTAGTCCCCACCACCCCGGTCCATGCTCGAGCAGTGCCTTGTGGAGCTCGGATGCAGCCTCCTTCGCGTCCCCGAGCACCGCGAGGCGCAAGCGCACCACGTCGCCGTCCTCCGGGTCGTCGCCCGGGAAGTCGAACCAGTACAGGTTGCCCCGCGCCTTGATCTCGATGTTGTCCGCCCCGCTCGACTTCAAGAAGCGAGTGAGGTCATCCGCCGAGAGTGGTCGCGTGGCCACGCCCAAGTCGATGCCCTTGCACACGTCCTCGCGGACGCGGAAGGTTTGCAGATCGATGCTCGGATTCTCCTCGTTCTCCGGGCCGAGCGACGCGCTCTTCACGACGCTGCGTCGGTAGGAGGGGTAGTCGACGCCGGCGGAGAGACCGGTGCAGCCGCCGACGAGGAGTCCGAGCGCGGCCGCGATGGTGACGAATAGGGGAGCTCTCATGGGGCCTTCGCTCGCAAAAGTTTCGGCCGACCGAGAGGTCTCGGCCCAACTTTCGGCGAAGTTTTGCGACATCTGGAGCCTTTGGCCTACATTGCTTGCGTGAACGCGGAAGCGAAGAGGACCGCGAGCGTCGCTCTCGGGTTGGTGCTCGGCCTTGCAGGGGCGGGGCTCGTGAGCGGATGCGGTGGCTCGCCGACGGCGCCCGATCGGGATCAAGTCTTTTATCTTCATGACCGCGGCGTCATCGACAAGCGCTATAGCTGGGAGCGCTATTTCGCGCCGCTCGACCAGGCCGAGACCAAGGCCTTGCCGCGTCGGGTCGGCGTCGCGGTGCTCGAGGGGGACGTGCGGCTGGCGCGCCCCGTCGACTGGTACCTGCGCTCGGCGGACTACACCCCGGAGCGACGCTTCATCTCGTGGCAGTCGCCGCGCTCGTTCACCTTCACGATCTTCGAGAAGACCGATCCGGTTCGCGTCACGTGGGATGCGCTGCTCGATCGTTACGAGGCGAACGCGACCAAGAACGGCTCCGAGATCCTCGCAGGGCGCATCCCCTTCTCGACCGCGAACGCGCAAGGGCGCGAGTACGTGTTGAAGACGGCGATCCCTGCGCGCCCGGATTTGCAGGCGTTCGCGCACGAGATCGTCGTTCGCTCGTCGGATCGCGTCTTGCTGGTTCAGGTCGTGCACGGCGAGCACATCGACGACGCGATGAACGAGATCGTGGACGCGGTTCGCAGCATGCTCGTCTACTGAGCGACTGCGCGTCGCGCGGCGCGGCCGCCCGCGCTCTCGGTCGCCCGCGCTCTCGGTCGTACGTGTGTTCTCGGCCCTTAGTGCATTCGCCCGAGCCAACCTTTTCGGTAGAAGAGCACCAATTGAACGAGCGCGACGACTCCCATGAGGGCCAGCGTGCCGAAATAGCCGTATCGCCAGCGGAGCTCCGGCATGTTGTGAGGCGACACCGGGTCAAAGTTCATGCCGTAGACGCCGGCGATGAAGCTCAGCGGCATGAAGATCGCGCCGATGATCGTGAGCACCTGCATGACCTCGTTCATTCGATTCGACGCGACGTTGAGGTGAATCTCGATCAGGGCCTGCGCCATCTCGCGGTACGAGAGGAGCAGGTCGAGAAGCTGCCCCTCGTGATCGGCCACGTCGCGAAGGTGGAGTCGGGTGTCATCTGCCACGAGCGAGCAGGGCTCGCGGATCAGCGACTGGACGAGATCGCGCTGCGGTAGGACCGCCGATTGGAGCTGGAGCAGCTCGCGACGGATCCCGTGCAGCTGCCACACGACGTCGAGGTAGGGGCGATGCGAGACCTGCGCCTCGAGCCCCTCGAGCTGATCGGCGTATCGCTCGAGCACGGGGAAGTAGTGGTCGATGACGGCGTCGATGAGCGCATACGCGAGGTAGTCCGTCCCGTGAGCGCGGATGCCCCCGCGGCTTCGGCGGAGACGCTCGCGCACGGGCTCGAGGCAGTCCCCGGGCTTCCCCTCCTGAAAGGTGAGGACGTAGTCCCTGCCGAGGATGATGCTGAGCTGCTCCCGCTCGAGCTTGTCGGTGAAGCTCACCATCCGCACGACGATGTAGACGTAGTCTGCGAAGTACTCGACCTTCGCGCGCTGATGCGGATGGACGATGTCCTCTAGGGTGAGCTTGTGGATCCCGAGCGCCGCTCCGGCTTCGCGGATCAGCTCGCCGTCGCCGAGACCGTCGAAGTCGAGCCAGAGAAAATCGTGCTTCGTCCGGATCGCGAAGGCCTGCTCGAGCGTGGCGTCCTTGTCTTCCTCGAAGCTCTCGGCACTGAACCCGACGACATCGAGCGCTGTTCGCGCGGAGTCCTCCGGTGGCACCACGAGTCCGGGAGCCTGTCCCGGTGCAGCCTTTCGAATGCGCTCAAGGCGACTTCGCGCGGGGAGGATCAGTCGTTGGAGCATCTCGCGGTCCTCCTTGGGCTCAATGCGGGAGTGGCGGTGGCTCGCCGCGGTCGTCGTCTTCGGACCCTTCGCCAGGTGACGTGTCCGCGAGTGGCACGGTGATGCTGAAGGCTTGCCCTTTGCCGCCTCCGAGCCATGCCGTCCGAGCGAGCGTCGAGGAGCGAGGTGAGCCGAGCTGGAACTTCGGTGCGGCGTCGAGATCGACGTGCAGCTCGAGCATGACGTCGTGGATCCCGGGAGTGAACGTTCCGATCACGGACTGAAGGAACGGCCGCCGGTGACCACCGGGCAGGAACGAGAGGTAATCGTCATAGTCGAGCGGTCCGAGCTTCACCTTGTAGCGGCCGCTACCGTCGTAGACGTAGCGGCCGAGCACCATGCTCTCGCCGAGCTGATGGTTCGCGACGCCGAGGCGATTTCGCAGCGGCTTCTCGATGAGCGCCCAGGAGCCGACGAACTGTTCGATGTCGACGGGAATGCCCCCGAGCACCTCGTCGAGCACGACCTGGAGGCCTCGCGCGCTCCGCGATTTCGACGAGAGTAGCGACGCGAATCGAAGGAAATAGAAGGGGTCTAGCGCGAGATCGCGAGCGCCGAACCCATCGACTCCGACCGCGCAGAACATCCGCTGCGTGAATTGGTCCTTGCCTCCACGCATGTAGCCAACCCCGTGCCGGTACTTGGTCCATGCGCGATAGACGAGGGAGAAGAGGCGGTGATGAACGACGTCGAGCAGCTCCTTGACGGGCTGCGGTCCCCCCTGGTTAACGCTCACTGCGATGCGCTCGACGAAGTACGGAGGGAGCGGCGACGAGGCGCCGTAGAGCCCGAGGAAGGCTGCGCGGATGTCGATGCGCTCCTCGCCGTCGGGAAACTTTCGGCGCGTGACCGCCGCGACGTCGCTCGACGCGAAGGTGAGCGAGGACTCGGAGCTGACGCGAATCTTCTCGTCCCGCGCGGGGCCGGTGTGACCGATGCGCGGTGCGTCGGGGAAGCGACGCTCGAGGAGGTAGAGGAGGCGGAAATAGTTGAAGCGGCGCGCATGCGCTTCAATCCGCCCGAGCGAGTCGTCTTCGGACGACTCCAACGGGGTCAGATGAGCGTCAGGTTTCCGCTCTTCGGTTCCCATGTGTACATCGCGTTCGATTGCGTCGTGCGCGCTTGCAGCTGCGTGAACGAGTTCAGCGACACGTACGACGCGAACATCTCATGGAGCACGCTGGCGAACAGGTAGAGCTCTCCCTCGCCCGAGAACCCGTGCTCGTCGAGCTCGACCTCGGCGCGCACGCCGCGGACGGGCGCTCCGCGGAAGAGGCGGTCGGTGGGCTTTACCTGGATGCTCTTGACCGCGCCCATCCGAAGTTGATTCGCGCGCGCGGCCTGGCGATCGTAGACCGCCTGGAAGTTGTAGATTTCGAGCGTCGAGCGGAGCACCTCGAGCTCGGTGATCGAGCGGTAGCTCATCGCCATGTGAGCGAGCACGCGCCACTGAAGCTCACGCCCTACCGGCGGCGGTAAGGGGGGCGTCACACCAACGAGGTTCGTGAAGGTTGCGACGGCCGGGGACGACGACGTCGCGACGTTGATGTCGCCGACCTTCAGCTGGGACGTGAACGCGCGGTTCGTGCAGGTCGCGTCGATGCTGATCACGTCGAACTCGGGGAGGGCCCCCGAGTCTTGCGGCGTCCCGAACGAGAGGTAAATGTCGACGCCCTCCCCGATGGTGGCGGGGCGCAGGTGGGCCTGATGGAACACCGCGTTTTGAGCGGCGCTCGAGCGGAGCTCGTGATCAAAGCTGTAGAACGACGGGATGTCGACGCGCTGGCTCGTGCGGCGAGCGATCCCGGTGACCTTGTCGACCGAGTAGATCTCGAAGGCCTCGGGATGACCGCCGCCCGGGCGCACGAGGTATTCGAACTTGGTGACGTCGGGCTTCAGCGGCTCGACGCCGTGGGAGAACAGGTTCACGATCGGCGTGCAGAAGAGCCTGAGGTTCTCCTTCGTTAGCCGCGTGCCGTTCGGGAGCGCGTCCTTGAAGGTGAGCAGCAGCACCACGCGATCGCCGAGGCGCTCGACCGGCATCGCGCCGAGGCCGCTCACCTCGAAGAACGCGAATTTCTGCGGCAGGGTAAAGTACTCCTGCAGGAGGCGGTAGCCTGGGTAGGCGGTCTTCGGGTAGGGGAGCAGCGCCTCCTCCTCGCTGAAGCCCGTCAGGCGAACGCTGCGTGGGGGGAGCGTGATGAGCGTCTGATCGTTTCCGCCGACGTCCAGCGTCGCGATCGACGCGCCCTCGAGGTGAGCACCGATCCACAGGCGCAGATCGTCTTGCAGGCGTCGCTCGCCGTGGATGTAGAAGTTGAGTCGCTGGAGCGCGAGGCTCGCGAGCGAGGCGCCGCCCGTCACGCGGAGCTCGATGCGCAACGTCTGCGAGAGCCGTGCGCCGGTGTCGACGCGAACGTCTTCGATGACGAGCGGGAGCAGCGCGACGTCCTGCGATGTCCGAAACCGGCAGTTGACGCCCTCGATCGCGACGGACCCGACTTCGGCACCTCGTCCAACCACCACGCGCTCGCGAACCACGTTCGGGAGCGGGGTGAACTGGATGATGCTGGTGGACGGGAGTTGCCGCAGGAAGTGCGGGAACAAAAGCTGCGCGAGGGAGTGGACGACCTCGGGGAGCTCGTCATCGATCTTCTGGCGGAGCTTGCCCGTCAGGAAGGCCACGCCCTCGAGGAGGCGCTCGACGTCGGGGTCGCCTCCCGCTTCGGCGAGCATCGGCGCGATCGCGGGGTAAGCCGAGGCGAACTCCGTACCCAGCTCGCGCAGGTAGCTGAGCTCGTCCTGGTAGTACTTGTTGAACACCGGAGCCGAAATCTACCCGCAACGGGCGCCTTGGGTCACGTGATCTGGACGTTGCTCGACGAGTCGACGCTCGTGGTCAGGCGAATCGAGTGGCGCTCCCCGTTCGGGTACACCACTTGGCCGGTCACCTCGAACAGAAAGGTCATCGCCTCGCGCTGCTCCTCACCCTCGACTGGGCGCACCTGGACGTTCTTCAGCCGGGGCTCGTACTTCGCGATCGATGTCTTGATCGCTCGCTGCATCACGGCTGCGGCGTCCGGGAAGTCATGGATGAGCTCGGAGAGCTCGACGACGCCGTAGTCCGGGGCGGTCGGCGCGCTCCCGGCCCGGGTGTTGAGCAGGCGTCCGAGGTGTTCGAGCACTACCGTCTCGAGGTCCTCGCCTCGATACACCGAGCGGCCTGCCGAGTTTGGGTCGGCGTTGCGCTCGAGCCTGCCGAAGAGCGACGCACCAGACATCGCCAGGTACGTTACCAGAGAACCCGCCAGAGCGCGAAGCGGGCTCCTTTGGCAGGGAATTTCGGGCTCGAGCGGTGACCGTGCGACACTCCGCGAGCCATGGTCCTCCGGCTCGCCCTGCCGCTCGCGCTAGGCCTCACGGCTTGCGTCGAACAGAACAACCTCACCCCCGAGGTGCCGGCCCGCAAGATCCTGCCCGTCTCGGTCTGCACGACGCCGCTCACTCCTCCGCCCCGCAAGCCCGGCGATGATCGCGTCCTCGTACGCAACCTCGACGCCGAGCAATGGCTCCAGATCCTCGTCCCGACGTACACGACGAGCGATGGGCTGGCGCCGACCGCGACCGACTGCACCGGCTACCATGTCTTCGCGAACGAGACGCTTCGCTACGGTGTCTCGAAGCGCGGCTGGCCGAGGCTCATCGATCCGAACGAGATCGACACCCGCTCCGGGCCGAAGGGGCTCACGGCGCTGCGCCTTAACGCCGTGACCTTCCAGAACGGCGACATCGGTGGGCCGATCGCGCTGGTGCGCGCGCTCGACGATCGGGCCGAGGTGTACGGCGTAGGGAGCTTCCGCGGACCGCTCGAGGCGAAGGTCGAGCCGGTCCGGATGGGCAACGAGGTCCTCGTCGTCGCGGAGTACAAGCGCTGCCCCGACATCACCAACTGCCGTCGCATCGCGGACTTCTACCTCGCGCGGCGAGGCCGCTTGCTGCACGCGGCGACCGCCGACGTCGAGCGCGTGTTGCGTGTCCCGTCGCGGACCGAGCGCGGACTCTATGCCGAGTACCGAATGACAACTGACGTGAGCTACCACGCCGAGGGCGTTCAGCTCCTCGAGCAGGTGAAGGTTCGCATCATCCCGTACCCGAACGAGCCCGAGCGCGACTCGGATCGAGTCCTTCGAACGGTCGAGTTTTCTCGGATGCTACGCGTCGATCGCGATGCGCTCTTCGCGACGAACGAGTCGCTCTGGGAGCGCGTCGTCGGTCAGGATTGAGGGACGCGTCGCTCAGGGGTGAAAACGACGAAGCCCCGGGGGCGAGGGGCCCCGGGGCTTCACGCATCGTGCGCGGAGACCGCGCGCGTCACCAACACACGAGGTAGTTGCCGTAGCCGCAATCGGGCTCCTGCAACATCGCGTAGCCAACGCCGATGAGGGCGCCGATGGCGAAGCCCGGCAGCGCGCCCTGAAGCACCTGCTTCGTGTCCTCCGGGCCAAGGCCGCTCCCGTCGGCGCTGCGCGCGATCGACGTCATGAACGACGCCGCGACTGGCACGCCGACGTTGCCGACGAACGACGGGATGTTGAAGTGCCCGTTCGAGTACTTGATGGTGTCGACGAGGAACGTCCCGATGCCCGCACCCGTCGCGCTCCAGGACGCGAAGGCGTGCGTCGAGGGCCCGCCGAAGGACTCGCAGCCCGAGTCCGGCAGCTGAGCCGTCGTATCCTCTACTGAGCACCCCTGCTTCGGTGCTTGCATCGCGTTCCGGATCGGGCCGTCGACCAGCAGCGTCAGGCCGGTGAGCGTCATCGCCGGCGCGAGCGACGAGATGTGATAGCGCGCCTTCCAGCCGACGGTCGCGTCCGGGCTCGAGTAGTAGACCCGTGGCATCAGCGCGACCGTTCCGACGCCGATGCCGAGGGTCACGTTCGAGACGACGTCCCAGTTGTTGTCGCGGGCGACGAACGGAGGGATCTGCGCGTGAGCCGTGCCCACGTCGAAGGAGACGAGGAGTACGCTCGCCACCACGGTGGCACCTAGGATCGCTTTCAACCGCATGGTTCGGGCTCGATGGTCGCTCTCGCCCGACGCCTCGACCCGGACCTCCGGGGCTAGGAACCTGCGTTAGCGACGATGGGGCTGGGCGCCGGGGAGCCTCCCGGCGTGAGTGCCGGTAGGTTCGCCCGTGGCCGAGTAGGCCTCGCCCGTGGTCGCAGCGTACGCACGCGAGAATTGTGGGCCAAAAATTATCAGGAAGGTCTCCTTGTCCTCCCCCTGATAGTCGGAGTGAGCGGTCTGGTACTCCTGCCAGAGACCCTCGTACCGGTTCGAGAAGAGGCCGCCCTTCTTGCCCTTGCGCTCGTAGCGCTGCTCGATCGCCTGCGGCGACAGCGTGCCGAGGAGCTGCTTCACGCCTTCCATGACGCCGTTCATCAGCGCCACCTGGTGCGTCATCACCTCGATGAAGATCTCGTTCAGTTGGTGGCAGTTCTGCTCGCTGCTCGTGCCCTCCGCGAACAAGATCTGGCCGAGCGCGTCGTGGTTCGTCGCGGCGCCGACGCCATTGCCCTGCTGCTCCATCCGATCGCGCCGCAGCACCTCGGCCTCGAACTCCTGGTAGCCGTCACGCAAGCTCACGAAGCAGCGGAGAAAGACCCCCATCGTGTCGCGGAGCCGCCGCGCGAACGCGAGCATTTGGTCGGGCGACTCGAGCGGCACGGCGCCCGGTGCGAGCTGCGTCGCGAGCTCGTGGAGCGCCGCCGTCGCCGCCATTGGCACCGTGAGCTCGCCGTGCTCGTGCGCGGGGACCCCGAAGTACTGCGAGACCCGCTGAAAGTCGTGCTCCTGCGCGACCCCTGGATGCTCGGTCAGGATGCGACGAAGGTAGCGCGTCCGGACCTCCGGCTGAAGCCGCGGGAGGTGCTCGTAGAGCAGCCGGTACACGTTCGCCCACGAGGCCCGGTACGCCTCGATGTACGGTACGAGCTGGCGCAGGAACGGATCCTCCTGGCCGGGCGCGAGCGGCTGTCGACGCTCCTCGAGGAGGCCAGCCCCTGCGGGCGTCCCCAGGTCGAGCACCGACGCCTGGCGGTGAGGGGCGGCGACCTGCGCCTGTGCGACCTCTTGCAGGCGCAGGCGCACCACGAGCGGGCCGATCTTGATTTCGGGTTGCGCCGTGACGTCGAACGCGTGGTCGCGCGCGATTTTCTGCCCGTTGTGGAGCGTGCCGTTCGTCGAGCCGAGATCCTTGACCAGGATGCGGCCGTTGGCGACCTCGAGCGCGACGTGGAACTGCGAGACGTACGGCCGATCGACCTGGAGCTCCGCGAGCTGGTTACGTCCGATGCGCACCGGGAAACGCTCGAACGAGCGCTCGAAGCTCTGGTTGCTCTGCGCGTCGAGCACCACCGCGGTCAGGCCGAGCGACATGGCGCGGGCAGCGTAACAGAGAACCGCGCACCTAGGCGCAAACTCCCTCGAGACCCCGCGGGAGCGTTTTCTTGGCCAATAGCGTACATAGTGTCACCTTTTCGTACAGAGTCGGACAGTGGCACCATGAGTGCGACGTCCGGCCGGCGAGCGAGGAAGACGTATGGACTGGCTCAGCAAGATCCCACCGATGATCTCGGCTCTCGCGTTCGGCTACGGCCTGGGCATGGCTGCGCCCGAGGCGGCATTCGATCGCGTGAGGGCTGCCGTGGACGCGCCGGGGCGCACTCCCCACACGGCCTCCGGTCCAGGGTTGCGAAAAGTCCAGCCCCCACAGCCGCACGCGCACGGCGGCTACGGGGCGACCGCGACCGCCGTCGCATCGCGGAAGGCGACGCGCTCGGTGCGAGGCGGGGCCGATGGGGACGAGGCCCCCGAGCTCGCGAGGTTGCGCGAAGTTGACGGCCCGACCTGCAAGCTCGAGGACGCGCGCGCCGACGACTTCCGCGCCGATAGGTTCGCCGACGCGGACAAGGACGACATAGGGACCTCGCGAAGCCGCCGCTCGGACGAGGATGACGACGAGCTCGACGAGGCGGGGCGCGAGGCCCTGTCCCGGCTCCAGTTGCCGGACTTCCGGGTCGCGATCTCGCGCCGCGCGCTGAAATACGTCCGGTTCCTCACGCGGACCAACCCGGGACGCGACATGTTCGAGACGTGGCTCAAGCGCAGCGGTCGCTATCAGGAGGCCGTGCTCGAGACACTGCGCGAGCGTCAGCTGCCCGAGGACCTCATCTGGGTCGCCATGATCGAGAGCGGCTTCGATCCCCGGGCGAAGTCTCCGGCGGGCGCCGTCGGCCTCTGGCAGTTCATGCGCAGCACGGGCAGCGTCTACGGCCTCGAGGTCGACAAGTACCAGGACCTGCGGCGTGATCCGGTGCGCGCGACGCGCGCGGCCGCTCACCACCTGAAGGATCTGCACCAGCGCTTTGGCTCGTGGGACCTCGCGCTCGCGGCCTACAACATGGGGTACGAGCAGCTGCTCGACGCGATCGATCGTACGGGAACGACCGACTTCAACGAGCTCTCGCGGCAGCAGGCGATCCCGATCGAGACGGCGAACTACGTGCCGAAGATCGTGGCGGCGGCGCTCGTCGCCGACAACCTCGAGCTCTACGGATTCGGGGACGTCGAGCCCTACAAGCCGCTCCATGTCGCCGAGCTCTCGGTGCCGGGCGGCGTCTCGCTCGACGTCGTCGCGCGCGCGGCAGGGATCGGGCTCACCGCGATGCGGAACTTCAACCCGCACCTGCTCGGGAAGTTCGTGCCGCCAGGCCGTGAGCAGACCCTCTACATCCCGGCCGATACGCTGTCGCGTGCGCGCGCCGCGCTCCCGGCGATGCTCGACGAGGGTGAGCGCATCACGGACGCCGACGTGCTCGCCCCAGGCGATCTCGTAGGGCTCGGTGGAGGCGACAAGGGGCGGGACAAGTTCGACACGTGGAACGACGAAGAGAACCGTCTGTCGCTCCTGCCGAAGCCGAAGCGACGCAGCCTCCGATCTGTGCTGCGTGGTCAAGTCGACGAGGCTCCGCGGGCCGACGTGGCCCTCGATGGGGTCGCCGACGAGTTCCGGCCCCGTCGAACCGACCGCGAGACCGTGATGTACCGAGTCGGCGCGGGCGAGTCGCTCATCGCGATCGCGAAACAATTTGCGATCGATCTCGACGACCTGGCGCGCGACAACGGCATCGACGCCGAGGACACCCTCCGCGAGGGCACGCTCCTTCGTCTCCAGGTTAAGCGCAGTATCCTCGAGCGCAAGCAGCGCGCCGCCGCGAGCCAGGCCGCGAGCCCTGACGATGGGGGAGCTCGGCTCGAGCTCCCGAAGAAGCGCCGGAAGCGCGCCGCGGTGACGGAAGCCGAGTCCGACAACGGTTGACGGTCGCGGACACAAGACGGTTCAAATCCACCCCTACGCGGGGTAGCGTCTCGCGCTCCGTGCGTGGCGAAGGGCCGCGCCTTCGTAGGAGGAACACGCGATGCTCGTTGAACCAAAATCCATCATCAAGCGTCTCACCCGCACCTGCACCGCCGCCATGGAGTCCGCGGTGGTTCAGTGCGCCGGCGCTCGTCAGTACGAGGTGACGGTCGAACACGTCGTCAACGCGCTCCTCGACAACCCGGACTCCGACGTCGCATTCCTCGCGATGCACTACGATCTCGACCCGGCGGGTCTCAAGACGACGCTCCAGCGCACCATCGACGGGCTTCGCGCGGGGAACTCGGGTAAGCCGAACTTCTCGCCGCACCTGCTCGACTGGATGCAGGACGCCTTCACCGTGGGCGCGATGGAGTACGGCTACGGCAAGGTCCGGAGCGGGATGCTCTTCCTCCGGCTCGTCGAGGCGGGCAGCAAGTACTCGACCAGCGGCATCTCGATGCAGCTGAGCGGAATTCCAAAGGACGAGCTCAAGAAGAACTTCCAAAAGATCTGCGCCGGCTCGAAGGAAGACGCGGACGCCGCGCCCCTCGCAGGCCCCGCCGCGGCCGAGCCGGGGAAGCTGCCGAAGGGGAGCTCGCTCGACGCCGACAGCGCGCTCGCCCGTTTCTGCGTCGACTTCACGGGCAAGGCGCGCTCTGGCGAGATCGACCCGGTCTTCGGGCGCGAGCGCGAGATCCGCAACATGATCGACATTCTCGCGCGTCGTCGCAAGAACTCGCCGATCGTGATCGGCGAGGCGGGCGTCGGCAAGACGGCCCTCATCGAGGGGCTCGCGCTCAAGATCGTGAACGACGACGTGCCGCAGATCCTGAAGGGCGTCGAGATCCTCGGGCTCGATCTCGGCTTGCTGCAAGCCGGCGCGAGCGTAAAGGGTGAGTTCGAGAAACGCCTGAAGGGCGTGATCGACGAGGTGAAGGCTTCGTCGAAGCCGATCATCATCTTCATCGACGAGGCGCACCTCCTCATCGGCGGTGGTGGCGGCGGGGGCGCCGATGCCGCGAACCTTCTCAAGCCGGCCCTCGCGCGCGGCGAGCTCCGCACGATCGCCGCGACCACGTACAGCGAGTACAAGAAGTACATCGAGAAGGATCCCGCGCTCGAGCGGCGCTTCCAGCCCGTGCGGGTCGAGGAGCCCGACGAGAAGACCTGCGTGACGATGCTCCGTGGGCTCCGCGAGCGCTTCGAGGCCTCCCATGGCGTCATCATTCAAGACGAGGCGATCGAGAGCGCGGTTCGCCTCTCGGCGCGTTACATCACGGGCCGTCAGCTGCCCGACAAGGCCGTCGACTTGCTCGACACCTGTGCGGCGCGCGTGCGCGTGGCCCTCCAGCAGAAGCCGGCTGCGGTTGAGGACTGCGAGGTACTCATCCACAATCTTGAGCGTGAGCTCGGCGCGCTGCAGCGCGACGACAAGGCCGGCATCGAGGTGGACCGCTCGCGCCTCGAGGAGCTAGCGGTTCAGATCGCGGCCGCGAACGAGAACCTGACGAAGCTCCGCGCCGAGTACGACACGGAGATGGCCTGCGTGAAGAAGGTCATCGACGCGCGCGAGGCGATGAACAAGGCCGAGAACGACGAGGACCGCGCGCGCCTCCGCGAGGCCGTTCGCGAGGCCATCCGCGAGATGAAGGCCGCGCAAGGCGAGGTGCCGCTTATCCGCCCGGACGTCGACGACGCGATGATCGCCGCGGTCGTGAGCGCATGGACCGGCGTGCCGGTCGGCAAGATGGTCGCCGACGACGTCGCCGCCCTCGTCACGATGGAGCAGACGCTCATCGAGCGCATCAAGGGCCAGGACTACGGCATCACCGCGATCGCGAAGGAGCTCCGCTCCGCTCGCGCCGGCCTCAAGGCGCCCGAGCAGCCGCTCGGCGTGTTCTTGCTCGTCGGCCCTTCGGGCGTAGGCAAGACCGAGACCGCGCTCGGCATCGCAGACCTCATGTTCGGCGGCGAGCGCATGATGGTCACCATCAACATGAGCGAGTTCCAGGAGAAGCACACCGTCTCGCGCCTCATCGGCTCGCCTCCGGGCTACGTCGGCTTCGGCGAGGGCGGCATGCTGACCGAGGCGGTGCGGCATCGCCCGTACACGGTCGTGCTCCTCGACGAGTGCGAGAAGGCCGATCCGGACGTGATGAACTTGTTCTACCAGGTGTTCGACAAGGGCATGCTCTCGGACGGCGAGGGGCGCCTCGTCGACTTCAAGAACACGGTCGTCATCATGACGAGCAACCTCGCGACCGACAAGATCACCAACATGACGGTGGCGTCATGGGAGGACGGCGAGGCGATGAACATGCCGGAGCTCATCGAGGCCATCAAGCCCAGCCTGTCCGCGCACTTCAAGCCGGCGCTCCTCGCGCGCATGACGGTGATCCCGTACCTGCCCATCGCGCCTGAGGCGATGAAGAACATCACGCGCCTCAAGCTCAACAAGCTGATGGGACGGCTGTCGTCGAACCAGAACATCCAGGCGAGCTACACTGAGAAGGTGGTGCAGCTCATCGCGGACCGCTGCACCGAGGTCGACACCGGCGCGCGCAACATCGACCACATCCTGCGCTCGACGCTGATCCCGCTCCTCTCGAGCGCGATCCTCGGCGAGATGGCCGCGGGCAACGTGCCGGCGACCCTCGCGATCGACGTCGATGACAGCTCGACGTTCACGACGCAGTTCACCTACGTCGAAGCCTGACGCGAGGTGTCCTCACCGTGGCGGCGTCGTCGGGGAAGCCCGGCGGCGCCGTCGCCGAGTGAGGGAGCGAATGCCGTCCGTTTGTTGGCCGCCGCGGCCGAATGAAGCGAGCCTCTACGCGCCATGAAGGGTAGCGGAGGTACGTCTCGGAGGGACTTTCTCTCGGTCACGGGGCTCGGCGCGGCGTGGGCGATGCTCGTGCCTTCGCTCGGCGCGTGTACGCCTCCGATGCCGGCGCAGAAGCCCGACCCCTGCAAGATCCAGACGGTGACGCTGTCGATCTATGCGGACGAGCTCATCAACCCGAACGAGGCCGAGCAGGCGAGGCCCGTCGCGGTGCGCCTTTACCAGCTCACCACCGACACCAAGATCTTGAACGCGCGGTACGACGACCTCTTGCTGAAGGACAAGGAGACGCTCGGCGACCAGATGCTCAAGGTTGATGAGTTCGAGATCTTCCCGAACGACATCTTCGAGGTGAAGTTCGAGCGAATCCCCGAGGCGACGATCCTCGCGGGCGTCGCGTTCTTCCACACGCCGGTCGGGCAGTCCTACAAGACCTTCTACGAGTTCCCGCCGATGCCCGACACGCCCGAGGCGTGCGCCGCGCAGGCGGCCGCAGAGGGGAAGGGGCCCAAGGGCAAGGAGAAGCCAGTGCCTCAGGCCTTCCCAGAGACGTCGTTCTTCATCCGCGGGCGAAAGCTCGACAACGGCAGCGAGTTCGAGCCCGCGATGTTCCCGAACGCGACGAAGTTCCGCAGGCTCAACTTGCCGAAGGCGTCGGCCGAGCGGGCCTCGCAGCAGAACTTCTCGACTCCTCAGCCCAAGTGAGCGCGACGGAGGCGAGACCCCCTCTGGCACCGGGGCGCGGCGATGTGGGAAGCCTTCTGCATCGCCGGCGAGTCTGCTAGAACTCGTCCCTCTGTATGATTCACCCGCGGAAGTTGATCTGGACGGAGGGTCTCTTCATGACCCCCCAGCATCTTCAGCAGAGCGACCAGTACCACGAGTCGCTCCTGCAATCTCGGGTGCACGCGCTCGCGCGCTACGACTGGGGCATCACCGATGTGGTCTTCGACGAGCGCTCGCTCTCCTCGGGCCTCATCAAGCTGGTGAAGTGTCACGGCTTCTACCCCGACGGGACGCCGTTCCTCATCGGCGATCAGGGGGAGGACACCGCCGAGGCGCGCGCCATCGAGGGCAACTTCCCCGCCGCGATCGAGACGCTCGACGTGTTCCTCGCCGTTCCGCAGGTGCGCGAGGCTCAGGCGAACACCGCGATGGACGCGGCGAAGGCAGGGCCGGCGGTGCGTTACGTGGCGCAGCAAGCCACCGTTCCGGATCTCAACACCGGGAGGAACGAGCAGTCGGTGACCTGGGCGCGCGGCAACCTCCGCGTGCTCTTCGGCACCGAGCCGCGAGACGCGTACCAGACCATTCGCATCGCGCAGCTCGTGCGTGACCGCTCCGGCGCCATCGTGCTGAAGGAGAGCTTCGTCCCGTCGCTCCTCCGCATCGGGGCCTCGAAGTGGATCATGTCGAACCTCCGCCAGCTCCTCTCGGCGATGGTCGGCAAGCAGAAGCAGCTCGCTGAGAGCCGGCGCATGCGAACCGCGGCGTCGGTCGACTTTCAAGCGTCCGACACGGTGAAGTTCTGGATGCTGCACACCATGAACTCGTACATCCCGGTGACGTCGCACCTCGTCGATCACGGCGACGTTCACCCGGAGGAACTGTACCTGTTGCTCGCCTCGATCATCGGCGAGCTGTGCACGTTCTCGCCCGACGGCGATCCGACGGATCTGCCGAAGTTCAACTACCTCGACCTCACCGAGTCGCTCGAGCCGCTGTTCGCGCGCGCGATCGACATGGTGCGTCGCTCCGTGCTCGAGAACTACATCATTCTGCCGCTCGAGAAGCGCCCGGACGGCATGTACCTCGGCAAGTTCGAGGACCCGACCGTCCCGCGCAAGCACGACTTCTACCTCGAGTGCTCGGGGTCGGACGAGGCGACGCTGCGCGAGCGGCTCCCGAAGCTCCTCAAGGTCGCGTCGTGGGGCCAGATCGGCAATATCCTGAACGCTGCGATCCCCGGCGTTCGCTGCGAGGTCGAGTACCGACCGCCAGGCGCGATTCCCGTCAAGCCGGGCCTGATTTATCTGCGGGTCGAGATGTCCGGGGACTACTGGAACGACGTCTTGAACTCGAACACCGTGGCGATGTACCAGCCGATCGATCCGCAGAAGGTCAACATCCGCTTGATCGGCGTGAAGAAGGGCTGAGCTTCGGCGCAGCCGGTCGCCGAGCGTCGCCCGCGGCTACGAGCCCCTCCGTCCCCGCGATTCTTGGAAGTCGCGCGCGAGGTCTGGCACGATGCGGTCGCTTCCATGAGCACGCTGGCGCAACCGATGTACTGGGTCTGCTCGGACGTCCTGTCCCTGATCCTGCAGCTCCGCAACTCTCAGGATCTGCCGGGGCCGGACATCCTCCAGCGGCGCGTCCTCGGCCTCTTCGATACGATGATGGCGAACGGACGCGAGGCTGGGATCCCCGAGCAAGACATGATTGAGGTCAAGTACGCGCTCGCCGCGTTCGCCGACGAGGTCATCTACCACTCGACCTGGCCGGGTCGGACGCAGTGGCTGAACAACCCGCTCCAGCTCCAGTTCTTTCAGGAGAACACGGCTGGTGACGGGTTCTTCGAGCGCCTCGACATGCTGTACTCGCAGCGCGGTCGCGATCACGTGACGCAGATTTTCTTCGTCTGCCTCGCGCTCGGCTTCCAAGGAAAATTCCGGCTCGGACAGCAAGAGGGGCTCGCGGCGGTCCTCGAAGGCGTCGGCAACCACGTCGCGCTCAGCGTGGGCGGCGGTGATCTGCTCGCGCCGAACGCCGAGCGACGCGACGGGGGCGGCGGTGCCGTTCGCCGTGAGCTTCCGATCCTCGCGATGGCGCTGGGGTTCTTCGTCTTCGCGCTGCTCGTCGTCTTGATCCTGAGGCTCGTCATTGGCTCTCAGGCGACCGACGTGTCCGACGCGATCCGCAAGCTCATTCAGGGCTGAGCGACGCCCGACCGCGCGCCTCCGGGGCGCTCGTCTTTCCGAGAGGGAAGGTGGGCGCCTCATCGCCGTTCTAGGGTCGTCGTGACCTGAGCCGAGCCGGCTTCGCGCGTGCCGTAGGAGGGCCCGCGGGCTCGCGCCATCAGGCCCGGGGGACCGTGACGCAGGTCGTCGCCGCGCACCAACGCGCGTCCTCAATTTGGCCGCCTACATTGTCCTACCGCACAATGCGGAATATGTGGCTCTGGATCCTGAGCGCGCTGTTCCTGCTCCTCGTGTGGGGCCTCTGGTTCGTGCTGGCTCCGCTGCCTGGCACGCCTGAACCGGAGATCTTCCCGACCTGGCTCGCGGTGACGATCACGGCCGTCGTCGTCCTCGCGTTGGTCGGCATCGTCCTCTACCGCCGGGTGCGGTCGCGTCGCGCGGCGCGCGCGCTCGAGAAGGCGATCGCGCAACAGGCGCAGGAGCAGGTGCTCGCCGCGAAGCCCGAAAATCGCGCCGAGGTGCAGGAGCTCCAGCGGCGAATGCTCGAGGGCATCACGTCGCTCAAGCGCAGCAGCCTCGGTGAGTCAGGCGACGCGCTCTACTCGCTGCCCTGGTATGCGATCGTCGGCCCGCCAGGCGCAGGAAAGACGACCGCGCTTCGCTACTCGGGGCTCTCGTTCCCGTACCTCGACCCGGACAACGCGGCGGTTCGCGGCGTCGGCGGCACGCGCAACTGCGATTGGTGGTTCACCAACGAGGCCATCCTGCTCGACACGGCGGGGCGCTACACGACGCAGAGCGAGGACCGCGACGAGTGGGTCGCCTTCCTCGACATGCTGCGGCAGTACCGCACGCAGAAGCCGCTGAACGGCGTCATCGTGGCGGTGAGCGTGAGCGAGCTTCTCGACGCCACCGAGGCCGAGCTCCAGACCACGGCCGAGCGCGTCCGCGACCGGATCGACGAGATGCAGGAGCGCCTTCACATGGTGCTGCCCGTCTACGTGCTCTTCACCAAGTGCGATCTCATCGCTGGCTTCAGCGAGTTCTTCGGCGATCTGAAGCGCAGCGAGCGAGGGCAGCTGTGGGGCGCGACGCTCGACCTCAAGGCCGATAAGTCGAAGGTCGGTAAGCTGTTCGACGCCGAGTTCGACTTGCTGGTGACGAGCCTGCATCAGCGAACCCTCCGCCGCATCGGCATTGGACGTGGTTCACGCGCGGAGAAGGAGCGGGTCTATCAGTTCCCGCTCGAGTTTGCGGCTATCAAGCACAACCTTAGCCAGTTCATGGATACGGCGTTCCGACCGACCGCGGCGGCGCCGACCGACAAGAAAGCCAAGATCCCCAAGACCCCGATCCTCCGGGGCTTCTACTTCACGAGCGGCACTCAGGAAGGCAAGCCCCTCGACCGCGTCGTGGGCGCGATGGGGCGGGCCTTCGGACTCCGCGCCGTCGAGAGGGAGGCCCCTGCGGCCGCGACCGAGGCGAAGAGCTTCTTCCTGAAGGATGTCTTCGAGCGGGTCGTCTTCCCCGACCGCGACATCGCGGCGCTCACCGAGGAGGAGGTGCGTCGCGCGCGCCTGAAGCGTTTCGCGATGGCGGCTGCAGCGATGCTCTTCGCGAGCGCCCTCCTGTTTCCCGCGATCTCGTCCTTCGTCGACAACCGCGCTCTCGTCGAGGACACCGCGCGCATCAGCCGGGAGTCGGCAGCGCTCGATTGGACCGAGGGCGATGTGCTCCCGAAGATCGAGCAGCTCGACGCTCTGAGAGCGCACCTCGAGAAGCTCGATCAGTGGAACTCAGAAGGGGCTCCCGTCTCGATGCGCTGGGGCATGTACCAGGGCGAGAAGCTCTTCGAGCCTGCGGTCGCGCAATACATCGCCGCGCTGCGCGACGGCTTCATCGCCCCGGTCAAGGGGCAGCTTGAGGGGCAGCTGAAGCGAGCAAGCGGCACAAACTACCTCGAGGAGTACGAGGCCCTGAAGACATACCTCCTCCTCGGCACGGAGACGCTCTACTGGACGAAGCTTAGCGACCTCGAGCGTTGGCAGGTCGCGCGTCTCACCCGCGAGTGGGCCATCGCCCTCCGCGAGCAAGCGGGCTCCGTCAGCGAGGCGGACCTTCGAGACAAGATCGTCGGTCACGTCAGCTACTACGTCAGCTTGCGGAAGCGCTCGATCAACGGCTCGCCCGTCCAAGGCGAGGAGCTGAACCCGCAGGTCGTCGCCTTCGCACGCGACGCGCTGACCCGGGTCGGTGAGGCCGATCGGTACTACAAGCAATTCGTCGACGCGCTCGCGGGCGAGCGCATCGATCCGAAGGGGCCCGACACCCTCGAGAACCTCAAGTATCCGCCCTTGACGCTGAACTCGATGTTCGCCGATCGCGAGCAGGCCCTCACCGTGCTCTCGAGCCGCAAGAAGAAGCGCGATGGCAAGTATCAGGAGGTCCGCGGACAGTACACGTTCGCCGGACACGAGGCGGTGATCGCGGGGCTCAACGATGGCTTCAAGATCCTCGAGCGCGAGCAGTGGGTCGTTCCGCTCACCGAGGAGGAGAAGCGTCAGCCGGACCGCATCAAGAAGGCGCTCGACCGGGTGCGGCAGGACTACGACAACCAGTACGTCACCGAGTGGACCGACTTCTTCCGCGACATCGACGTCAAGGTCCCGCAAAACAACGTCGAGGCGATCGACGAGTTCAAGGTCCTCGCGACGGCGGACTGGCCATACTCGCGTCTCCTCAAGGCGCTGCGTGACAACACCCAGTTCGACAAGGTCGCGAACGAGCAGGCTGACGCCAAGGTCGACGAGTCGAAGGGTGGGGTCATCGACCAGCTCAGGCAGCGCGCACGTCGCAAGATTGACGCGAAGTTTCGGACGCCGGGGGTGAGCCAGCTCCTCACCGGCGGGGGACCAGGCGGCGCAGCTGCTCAGGTCGATCCCATCCCGAAGGCGTTCGAGAAGATGGTCGAGTTCGGCTTCCCAAACCCGCCAAAGGAGGGCGAACCTCCGCCGCCGAGCGGTCTCGGGGGCTACATCGGGGACCTCGAGCAGCTCGCAGCAGAGATGCAGGTGCTCGAGGAGGGCCCGCCGAATGGCGACACTAAGAAGGCCACGCAGCTATTCGAGAAGGCGGTGGCGGAAGCCGAGAAGCGCCTGCTCTCGCTCGATGCGACTGGCCAGCGCCTGATGCGCGACCTGCTGCTCAATCCGCTCCGTCAGTCCTACAAGGCGATGTTGAAGAGCGCGGGTGGAGCCGCGAGCGGCTTGTGGGAGGTCACGGTTTGGCCGCCGTACAAGGACACCATTCAGGGGCGCTACCCGTTCAACAGCTCGTCGCGGCGTGACGCTTCGTACGAGGACTTCGTGGCGTTCTACAAGCCCAAGGACGGCATCCTCTGGGGGTTCTACGAGACCTATCTGAAGGACTTTCACATGAAGGTCGGCCATCGCTTCGTGCCTGCGACTCATCTTCAAGGCTCGCAGCCGGCGCGGCGCTACACGCCGTTCAACACGAACCTCTACAACTGCCTCGAGCGCTCGGATGAGATCAGCGACGCGCTCTTCCACGGCAACGCCGACCCGAAGCTCTCGTTCAACGTTAGCCTGACGACGGTGAGCCCGATCGTGAGCGAGATCGTGTTCGAGCTCGACGGCGTGCAGCGGGTCTACAAGAACGAGAAGGAGTTCTGGAAGGGCTTCGAGTGGCCTGGGCCGGCCGGCCCAACCGGAGCGTCGATCCGCATTCGCGGCGCGGGTGGCCTCGACGAGGAGCTTCGTCGCGACGGCCCGTGGGGATTCTTCCGACTCCTCGAGGCGGGGCGACACACGGCCGAAAAGGACGACGACAAGGTCTTCCGCGTCGAGTGGGAGATGTCGGCGCCGCCGGTCATCGTCCAGATGAAGATCCGCCCGCAGCGCAAGAACCATCCGTTCCCGGTAAACTTCTTCCGGAACTCGAACTGCCCGCAGTCGATCGGCGACAACTTCGGGGGCTGAAGGAACGGTCGTTGTTCTCGGGCACGCGCCCGGGTAAAGAGTCTCAACATGGCTCTCTGGCGTCGCCGCACCCCGCAGCCGCCGTCGATCGTCTGCTACGGCAAGCTCCCTGCGACGGGCGATTTCGTCCGCTCAAACGCCTCTGGCGCAGAGCAAGCGGGCTACGATCGTTGGATGCAGGGCGCGCTGAACCTCGTCCGGCAGTCGCTCGAGCAGGGCTTCTTGCCTGCGTACCAAGGCTCGGCAGGGCTCTTCATCTACCGCGGTGAGGACGGCGAGGGTGGGGCCGAGCCCGAGCGCGGCCTCGTAGGCGTGTGGGCGGCGAGCGGCGACAGCGCGGGACGTCACTACCCGATGACCGTGGCGACCGCGTATGACTACGAGCACCTGCTCGCGGCCGGGCCGGCGCTCCCGCTCGTCGTATGGCCATTCCTTCAAGCCGCGTACGAACTCGTCCAGAACGGACGAGGCCTTCCTGTCGAGGCGTTCCTCGCGCGCGTGCACGCCCTCCCTGTGATTTCCCTTGAGGCCGCGGGGGCGATCCAGGCCCAGTACCAGGCGTTCACGCAGCAGCACACCATGCGAGCGCTCTGGGAGGCGACCTTTGGGACGGTCGCGGCGCGCTTCGCGGCCATGCAGATGATCCACGCGTCGGTCGAGTATTTCCGAGGCCAGGAGCGTCCTCAGACGAACCTCGCCCTGCGCCTGCCGCTCGCGGCCACGGATCTCTACGGCATTGCGGTCTGGACCGACGTGATGCAGCGGCTCGGCAAGTGGCAACGGACGGTGTTCAACGCTTACTGGACGCCGCAGCGCGAGGCGATTGTGCACCTCGGCCCGCCGCACGTCGCGACGCTGAAGGCGCTCTTGTCGTCGCTCCCCGTGGGCGACCACATGACCGACCTCCTCGCTCCGCTCGAGGTGGATGAGGTGGCCGTGCGCGCGAGGCTCGCGCCCGCCCTCGACGCCGTGCTCGCAGATCCCGATGCGACGATCGCCGCGTTCCTCGCGGCTCTTTGAGCGGGTCGCGAGGCGCTCGCCGCCTCCCGTGCCCCAACGGGTCCGCTTCTTGGTAGCATTGCCGCGCGATGTCCGAAGAGCTGCTGAACGAGTCCCTCGCCCGAATCGATGATCTGCTCGCGCCCATTAACGGGGGTGCTGGAGCGGATGTCAGCTACGACGAGCAGTTCGAGCAAGTGAAGCTCGAGGTCGACAAGCTGAGCTCGCTCTCCGGGGAGAACTGCAACTGGGGCATCGTCGCGTCGCTGAGCGAGGAAATCCTCGTCGAGAAGTCGAAGGACTTTCGAATCGGCTGCTACCTCGCCTGCACCAAGATGCGCGAAGGGGACCTCACGAAGGTCCTCGATGGGCTCGTGCTCGTGCGGGTGTTGATGGAGCGCTACTGGGACACGATGTTCCCCCCGCTGAACCGGCTGCGCGCGCGCGCCGGCATGGTGGGGTGGATGAGCGACCAGTCGGGCGAGCAGGTGGCCGCGATCAAGCTGAAGGCGGGCGATGCGGCGCTCGTCAAGCTCATCGACGAACAGAGCCTCGCGCTCGACCAGCTCGGTCGCACCAAGTTCGCGGATCACTACCCCGGAATGAGCAAGCTTCGGGAGGCGATTCGAGGGCTCGCGCGCTCGGTGCCGAAGGAGGCACCGAAGCCCGCCGCTCCCCCGCCTGCCGCGGCGCCTACTCCCGCGGCGCCCGCACCCGCGGCTGCGCCCGCCGCCGAGGCTGCGCCGGCCGCGGTTCCCCCGCCTGCCGCGGCGCCGGCACCCGCGGCAGCTCCGATGACCGCGGCTCCATCGGGAGGCGGCGCGACCGCGGCGAGCCTCGTCACGGCTGCGGAGGCGCGCGGCGCGGTGCAACCGACGACGCGCCTGCTCGTGAAGATGGGGCAGCTCCTGCGCGGCGAGAAGCCCGAGAACCCGATGGCCTACAAGCTGAGCCGCTTCGGCATGTGGCTCGAGGTCACGCAGGTACCGGCCGTGATGGAGGGGCGTACGCTCGTCGAGGCGCCCGGTGCGCACATCAAGACCCGTCTCGATGGGCTCGCCTCGTCGAACGACTGGCTCACCCTCTTGAACGAGGCGGACACCCAGGGCGGCAACTTCATTCTCTGGCTCGATCCGCAGCGCTACGTCGCCACGGCCATGTCCGCCCTCGGGGCGCTGTTCCTCAAGGCAAAGGAGGAGCTCTTGCTCCAGGTCGCCTTGATGTTGAAGAAGGTCCCGAGCCTCCCGCAGCTCAAGTTCTCGGACGGCACGCCCTACGCAGATGCTCAGACGCAGATGTGGATCGAGAACGAGGTGAAGCCGCTCCTCGCCGCCGATGGCGGTGGTGGTGGCGCCGCCCCGAGCGTGCTCGACGAACCGTTGAAGGAGGCAAAGGACCACGCGATGAAGGGCGACCTCGGCAAGGCGCTCTCGGTCGTGATGGCGGCGAGCGATGCGGCTCCCACGCCCGCGGAGCGGTTCCGCGGCCGCCTCGCGCTAGCGCAGCTCTGCCTGGGCGCAGGCCAGCTCGACATCGCGAAGAGCCAGCTCGAAGGGCTGACCGAAATCATTCGGCGACACGAACTCGCGCTTTGGGACCCGCGCCTCGCGGGCGAAGTTTACGCGGCGCTCTACTCCGCATACCGAGGCCTGAACAGCGTCGGCACGCCCACCGCCGAGGCGAAGGCCGCAGAGGAGGCGACCTTCGAGCGGCTCTGCCAGCTCGACGCGGCGACCGCTCTGCGCCTCGCTCCGAAGAAAGCCTAACGCGAGCCGCTTGGCCGTTCCGCGCATGGGGCGGCGAGCACGCGAATCCGTCGACCGAAAATGCTTTCCGTGGGGCGCGTGAACTTCGGTATGCTCCTGTCCCCCCCCTGTCTGGGTCTAGCCCTACGGCACCACTGTGGAGCGCGTTTGGATTGCTAACGTCCCAGGGGAAAGGAGACGCAGCTGAGATGAGCAAGGAAGGTTCAGTCGCTCCTAAGGAGCGCGTCAACATTGTCTACAAGCCGGCCACCGGAGACGCTCAGGAAGAGGTCGAGCTCCCCCTCAAAATGTTGATGATGGGGGATTTCACGCAGCGCCCCGATCCCCGACCGCTCGAGGACCGCAAGCCGATCAACGTCGACAAGGACAATTTCTCGAAGGTGATGGCCGAGCAGAAGCTCAGCCTGAACTTCGCGGTGCCGGACAAGCTGAGCGAGAAGGAGGGCGAGGAGCTCAACGTCAACCTGCGCTTCCGTCGGCTCTCGGACATGGAGCCGGAGGCGATCGCGAATCAGGTGCCGGAGCTGAAGAAGCTCCTCGACCTGCGCGCGGCGCTCACGGCGCTGAAGGGCCCGCTCGGCAACGAGAAGGCGTTCCGCAACAAGATCCAGAACATCCTCGGGGACCCCGCGGCGCGCAACCGCATCGTCAACGAGCTCGGTCTCAAGAAGGAAGGTGAGTGAGCATGTCGCAGCAGTCCCAGACCGAGGGCGCGTCGCAGACGCTCGAGGGCGAGTCGCTCCTAGACGAAATCCTTCATGAGGCGAAAATGGGCCCCGGGAACGAGGGCTACGAAATCGCGAAGGCCGGCGTGCAGGCGTTCATCGCCGAACTCATTCAGCCGAAGCGCGAGGGTGAGAAGGTCGACAAGGCGCTCGTCGACGCGATGATCGCCGAGATCGATCAGAAGCTCTCGAATCAGATCGACGTCATCCTCCACAACCCGCAGTTTCAGGCGCTCGAGAGCGCTTGGCGCGGCCTCAAGTTCGTGATCGATCGCGTGAACTTCCGCGAGAACATCCGTGTCGAGATGGTCAACGTCTCGAAGGACGATCTCCTCATGGACTTCGAGGATGCCCCCGAGATCCCGAAGAGCGGCCTCTACAAGCTCGTGTACTCGGCGGAGTACGGCCAGTTCGGCGGCAAGCCCTACGGCATGCTCGTCGGCAACTACGACTTCGGCCCTGGTCCGCAGGACATCGCGCTCCTGCAGAACTGCGCCGCGGTCGCCGCGATGTCGCACGCGCCGTTCATCACGGCCGCCGGGTCGCAGTTCTTCGGGCTCGACAGCTACACCGACCTCGCCAACATGAAGGACCTGAAGGCGACGTTCGAGGGCCCGCAGTACACGAAGTGGCAGGCGTTCCGCGAGAGCGAGGACGCGCGCTACGTCGGGCTCACGATGCCGCGCTTCCTCCTGCGCCTCCCCTACGGCCAGAACACCCGGCCTGTGAAGGCGTTCAACTACGAGGAGAGCGTCATCGGGCAGCACCAGAAGTACCTCTGGGGCAACTCGGCCTTCGCGTTCGCCACGCGCGTCGCCGACAGCTTCGCGCAGTACCGTTGGTGCCCGAACATCATCGGGCCTCAAGCGGGCGGCACCGTGGAGGACATGCCGTTGCATCAGTACGAGGCGATGGGCGAGATCCAGACCAAGGTCCCGACCGAGGTCCTGCTCACCGAGCGTCGCGAGTACGAGCTGAGCGAGGAGGGCTTCATCGGGCTCACCTTCCGCAAGGACTCGGACAACGCGTGCTTCTTCTCGGCGAACAGCGCGCAGAAGGCCAAGAGCTTCGGCCAGAGCGCCGAGGGTCGGGATGCGGAGCTGAACTACCGACTCGGCACGCAGCTGCCTTACCTGTTCATCACCTGCCGCCTCGCGCACTACATCAAGGTGCTGCAGCGCGAGCAGATCGGCAGCTGGAAGGAGCGTGCCGACCTCGAGCGCGAGCTCAACAAGTGGATCGGTCAGTACGTCGCCGATCAGGACGTCGTCTCGCCCGCGGTTCGTGGTCGTCGCCCGCTCCGTCAGGCGCAGATCACGGTCGAGGACATCCCGGGAAACGCCGGCTGGTACAAGGTCGACATGAAGGTGCGCCCGCACTTCAAGTACATGGGCGCCTCCTTCACGCTGGGGCTCGTCGGCAAGCTCGACAAGGAGTGATTCGCGTCAAGCGTGGGCGCCGGGGCGGTCGTTGTCGGCTGCGGTCCGGCGCTCACGTACCCCGCCCTCCTCGATGCTCGGGGCAAATCGAGGACGCCCACCGTCTCCCTGGCGGTGGGCGTCGTCGTCTGAAGGGTTCCGCGGGCCGCGGCGTGCGCGTCGCCCGAGCATTCCCGTCGAGATTCGTCTTCACTCGGGCTTCAGATCGACGAGATCGACGCCGCCGACCGCACCGCCGAGGAACCGAGACGCGACGGCCTCGAAGCTCCTCGGCTTGTCGGTGACGAGCAGCTCGAGGCGGCCGGCTTCGTCGCGTCGTGAGCGCATGCCGCGCTCGTTCAGGAACGCTTCGACGTCGCTCGCCGTCTCGCGGGCGCTGTCCACGACCGGGATGCCGCGCCCGCCGATCTCGCGGACCTCACGCTCGATGAGCTCGCGAAATAGCGGAAAATGCGTGCACCCGAGCACCACGCAGCCGACCTTCGAGGCGCGCGGTAGTCCGAACCCCTCGACCACCTCGGGACCAAAAAACGAGTCGAGGTATTTTCGCACGACGAGCCTTGGCACCTCGCCCTCGGTCCAGCCCTCCTCGGCGAGCGCGACGAGCAGCGGCGCCGCCTGCCCGAGGACCTCGGTTCGACTCGAGAACGACGCGACCGCACGCGTGTAGGCGCCCGACGAAATGGTCCCCAGCGTCCCGAGGACGCCCACCGGGGCCTCACCCGACGCGCGCGTAGCGGCCCGGGCTCCTGGGATGATGACGCCCGTGACGGGGAGGTCCAGCTCGGCGCGGAGGCGGTCGAGGGCGACCGCGCTCACGGTGTTGCAAGCGACGATGATCGCCTTGACGCCTCGGCTCGAGAGCTCTCGGGCGCAGCCCAGCGCGTAGCGGACGATCGTCTCGGGGGACCGGGTCCCGTAGGGCACGCGCGCGTTGTCGCCGAGGTAGATGATGTCCTCGTTCGGGAGCCGCTCGCGCATGGCGCGCACGACGGTGAGACCTCCGAGGCCCGAGTCGAACACGCCGAGCGGCGCATCGGTGCCCACACGCTCGATGAGCCGAGCGATGGCGCTGTCCGCGACCTTTGGCCCGGCGCCATCCGTCATGCGCGACCCCGCGCTGTCCCGGCCCTCACCACGCGCGCACCATACATCACTCTTTCCGCGTGGCTCAGCCAATCCTATCCTCGCTCCGTGTCGAGCGACGAACCCAAAGGTGGCTTCACGATTGGTGGAATTGGCTTCGGCGTCGGGCCCTCGCGGCCCGTCGCGGAGGTCGTCAAGGGCGACGGCGCGCGCGCGGTCGCTCACGAAGCAGACGCTTTGATCGAGGTAACCGGAATGATCCCGCCGATGCGTGTCCTCGTCGTGGGGGACTTTGTCCCTGACCGCGACTACAACGCCGGCATCCTCGCGCCGGAGCACCCGATTCGCCTCGCGGCCGGTGAGGTCGATGCGCTCTTCGCCACCCTAAAGCCTCGGCTCTCGATCGAGATCGAGAGCGTACTCGCGGACGGCGCACGGACTCGCGTCGACGTCCCAGTAGGCTCGCTCGCCGCGCTCCGCCCAGATGCGCTGTGCCGCGACGTGGTGCCGCTGCGCAAGCTGCTCGAAGGTCGCGCCGTCCTCGAGGACCTCAGGACCGGAGCGGCGAGCGTCGAGGCGGTCGCGGCCGAGCTGTCCCGGCGCTGGGACGGCTCGCCCCTGGTGGCTCGCGTGCTCGGAGGAGTCGAGGTGCCAGCGTCGAAGGTCGAGCGCGTCATGCCGCGCGTCGCTCCTCGAGCCGATGACGCCGCGGACCGCATCCTCGGGATGCTCGACCTCGAGGTGGCGCCGCCATCGAGGGGCATCGACGACGAGCCGCGCGTCGCGCCTGAGCCAGCCAAGACGGGCCGATTCGACGCTTTTTTGGCTGCGGTGGCGCACAGCGGCAAGGGGCAGCCTGGCGCGAGACCCGATGAGGCGATTCGGATCCTCGAGCGGGCGCTCGCCGTCGAGCTCGCGCAGATCCTCCAGCACCCCGAGGTTCGTCGCCTCGAAGAGGCGTACCGTGGCCTCGCGCTCCTCGTCGGGCGGATGCCGAAGCAAGGGGTGCACGTCGAGGTGCTGTCGTGCCTTCGCGATGAGGCGCCTTCGGCGCTCGCGCGCGTCGCCTCCGAGACCGGAGAGGACGAGCCTCCCGTGACGCTCGCCATCGTCGACCACGAGGTGGGGCGTGATGCCGCGTCGCTTGCTTGGTTGCGCGAGGTCGCCGGCGTTGCGGAGGCAAACGCGCTCTTCGTCGTGACGAACGCCGCGCCCGCGCTCCTCGGGGTCGAGCTCTCGGAACTCGATCGCCTCGACTATCCGCAATCGCTCTTCGAGGCACCTGCGAGCGCTCCCTGGCGTGCGGAGGCGAACCGCCCGAGCGCGCTGTGGTGCGGTCTCGCCTTGAACCGCGTGTTCGCCCGCGGCCCTTACGACGCGCGTTCGTCCCGAGTCCGCGAGGCGACGGTCGTCGAGGCAGCGAGTGCAGGGGAGGGCGAGGTATGGCTTCGGCCCGCGTACGCGATCGGCGCGCTTGCCGTGAAGAGCCACGCGCGCTTCGGTTGGCCTGCGGGCGTTACGGGGACACGCGAGGGCGGCCTCCTCGAGAACCTACCGGTGCGAGAGCTCACGCGATCCAACGGAGAGCGCGTCGCCGTGCCGACCGAGGCCTTCCTCTCGACGGAGACGCAGCGGGCCCTCGCGCGCATCGGCATCACCGCGCTCGCCGCGCAGCCGAACAGCGACTCGGCCTACCTCGCGACGGCGACGACGGCCTACGTTCCGCCGCCAAAGCGCACGTACGAGGGGGCTTCGAGCGGAGAGGCCGAGCGCCTCCCGCAGACCTCGCTCACGGATCAGCTGTTCGTCGCCCGGCTCGCGCAGTCGCTCGAGTGGCTGGGGCGTCACGTCTCACGCGCGGGCCATGGCGTCGACGTGCGTCGCTCCTTCGAGGTCGGGCTCGGTGAGCTCTTCGAGAACGCTCCTCCGCCAGGCCCCGAGCTCTCGCTCGCCGTCGAAGAGCGCGCGGTGGTGGTGACGGTACGACCGCGCCGCTTTCTTGGTGTGAGCCTCGAAGAGGTGACCCTCCGCGCTCCGGTCGGGTGAGAGGCCCGACGAGCCTTGCGGATTGATTGAGATCAAGGCTGCGCCGCCGTGCCGAGGACGTCCGCCGGGCGTGACCGACGCCCCGAAGGTCAGCTCATCCGCGCGACCATCGCCGCTTCGAGTCGGTCGAGGAGCTCGGCACCGTCGCGACGCGCATCCTCGGTCGGCGGCCCCGCCGGGAGCCGCACGTCGACGTAGATCTTGAGCTTCGGCTCGGTCCCGCTCGGTCGCGCGATCACTCGGTGCCCGCCTTCGAGCTCGAGCACCACGACGTCGCTCTTCGGCAGCGACAGCGCGTGCGTTCCCGTCGAGTCCGTTCGGGTCTGCGCGAGGCAGTCGGTTCGAGTCGTGACGGCGAGGCCTCCGAGCTCGGAGGGTGGAGCCGCGCGCAGCTTGGCCATGAGGGTCGCCATCGTCTTACTGCCCTCCGCGCCGGGATAGCCGAGCGAGCGTTGCCGGCTCGTGAACGTGCCGTAGAGTGACCCGATGCGCTCGAGCTCGTCGACGAGCGTCTTCCCATCTGCGTGGAGCTCGGCCGCGAGGGTGGCGAGGACGAGCGCCGCGCCGACCCCATCCTTGTCGCGCGCGACGGTCCCGACGCTGTAGCCCAACGCTTCCTCGTAGCCGAAGAGAAAGCGCGCCCCTTCGGTCGCCTCTCGCTCCATGGCTTTATTCGCGATCCACTTGAAGCCGGTTAGGGTCTCGTCATATGCGGCGCCGCGCGCGCGAGCGATGACCCCGAGGAGCGGCGACGAGACGATCGTCGTGATGACGAGCGGTTGGCCTGGTCGTGGCGAGCGAGCATCCCGCTCGAGCGCCCGGTGACCGAGCAGCACACCGACCTCGTTTCCGGTCAGCGCGCGATAGCCGGCGGGCGTGCGCACCACCGCGGCGAGTCGGTCTGCGTCCGGATCGTTCGCGATCACGAGCGCCGCCCCCTTCGACTTCGCGAGCGCGAGCGCGAGGTCGAGGGCGCCTTTCTCTTCGGGGTTGGGGAACGCGACCGTGGGGAAATCGCCGTCCGGCTCGGCTTGCTCGGCGACGACGTGCACGTTCGTGAAGCCGGCCCGCGCGAGGGCCTCCGAGCAGAGCTCGAGGCCGACGCCATGGAGGGGCGTGTAGACGATCGACAACGAGCGGTCGCCGGTCCCCTGATCGATCAGCGCGGCGATGGCGCCGAGGTACTGCTGTCGGACAGACTCTCCGAGGTCCTTGAGGAGGCCCGATGTTCGCGCTGCGACGAGATCGGCAAGCGGGACGTGATCCGCGGGCGGTCCGGCCTCGATCGCCGCGGCGATCCCCGTGTCCATCGGCGGGATGATCTGCGCGCCGTTCTTCGCGTAGGCCTTGTAGCCGTTGTACTCCGGAGGGTTGTGGCTCGCGGTCACCATGACCCCGGCGGACGCCCCGAGCGCCGTCACGGCGTAAGCCACGAGCGGCGTCGGGCAGACGCGCTCGGACAGGTGCACCGGGATCCCGGCTGCGAGCAACACCGCGGCCGTATCTTCTGCGAACTCGCGGCCCATCTTACGGCCGTCGTAGCCGATCACGACGCCGCGCGTCTTCGCGTCGGGTTCGTTCGTGAGCAGGTACGCGGCGAGGCCGAGCGTCGCGCGCCGCACGACCGCGCGGTTCATTCGGCTCTCTCCGGCCCCGAGGACGCCGCGGAGCCCGGCGGTGCCGAATTTGAGAGGACCCGAGAAGCGGTCCGCGAGGTCAGGTGCGTTCGCCTCGAGCAGCGCTGCGAGCTCGGTGCGGGTGCTCTCGTCGGGGTCGTGGGCGAGCCACGCGCGCGCGCGCTCGACGGTGGTCGTGTCGGTCATCGTGACTCCTTGGCGAGGGCCTCAGCGGTGGCGGTGTCATACGTGGCATCAACGAACGGCGTCGAGGCGACGAGTGCTCGGCAGAACGCAACGTTCGTGTTGGCAGGACCTCCGGCTCCGGTGATCGCGATGTCGGTCTCGGCGAGGACCTCGTCGAGTCGCGCGCATGCCTCGGCGCGCGTAGCACCGTAGACCACGAGCTTCGCCAGCATCGGGTCGTAGTAGGGGGTGACCTCCATGCCCTCCTCGTAGCCGGCCTCGACGCGGAGCCACGAGCGCTCGAGCGGCCACGTGAGGCGGGTCAACGTGCCGGGCTGCGGCATGAAGTGCTTCGCGGGGTCCTCGGCATAGATGCGCGCTTCGATCGAGTGCCCGCGCAATTCGTGGCTTCGGGCCGCATCAGAGAGCGCGAGCCCCGCCGCGATGCGGAGCTGCTCTTCGACCAGGTCGAGACCCGAGCACATCTCGCTCACGCAGTGCTCGACTTGCAAGCGCGCGTTGACCTCGAGGAAGAAGAGTTCGCCCTCGGACGACGCGACGAACTCGACCGTGCCCGCGCCGCGGTAGCCCACGCTGGTCACGATCCGAAGCGCCGCTTCGTGGAGCGCTTTGCGTCGCGCGGCGCCCCCGTCGCCCGCGAAGAACGGTGCGGGTGACGGGGCCTCCTCGATCACCTTCTGGTGTCGACGCTGCATGCTGCACTCGCGATCCCCGACCGCGACGGCGTTGCCATGCGCGTCGCACAGGACCTGCACCTCGATGTGCTTCGGCGTCGTGACGTAGCGTTCGAGGTACACCCGCGGATCTCCGAAAGCCGACCGGCCGCGGTCGCTGCAGGACGCGACGGCCTTGGCGAGCTGCTTTTCCTTCTGGACGACTTGCATCCCGATCCCGCCGCCGCCACCCGCTGCCTTGACGAGCAGCGGAAATCCGATGCGAGCAGCTTCGCGCGCGAGAGCCTCTGCGTCGTCGACTGCGATGGGACCGTCGGTGCCCGGCGGCGGCGAGACTCCCGCACGACGCGCCACGTCGCGCGCCTTGATCTTGTCGCCGAACACGTCGAGCGCCTCGGGGGATGGGCCTACGAAGGTGATGCCCTTCGCGGAGAGCGCGCTCGCGAAGGCCTCGTTCTCGCTGAGGAGGCCGTAGCCTGGGTGAACCGCGGTGACGCCGTGTGCGCTCGCCACCTCGACGAGCCGCTCGATGGCGAGGTAGCTCTGCGAGACCGGCGGCGGGCCGATGCAGACCGACTCGTCGGCGAGGCGCACGTGCGGCGCGGCAGCGTCGGCTTCGGAGTAGACGGCGAGGGTCGGAATGCCGAGGCGCTTCGCAGTGCGGATGACACGGCACGCTATCTCGCCACGGTTGGCGATCATCAGCTTGGCAAACACGGCTCGACGGTTAGCTCAACCGCGCGGTTGGCGCGACACAAAGCGGGCGTTGGGCCGCTCACCCGCGAGCACGAGCTGCCCGCACGCGGCGGCCACGTCATCACCGCGGCGGCGGCGCACGAAGCAGAGGAGGCCCGCCGCCTGGAGGCGCGCCTGGAACTCCGCGACTCGAGGCAGCGCCGGAGGACCGAGGCGGGAGTGCTCGATCGGATTCATCGGGATGAGGTTCACCTTCACGGGCATCCCAGCGAGTAGTCGGCCGAGGCGCCGCGCGTCGTCATCGCCGTCATTCTGTCCGGCGACGAGCGTGTACTCGATGGTGACGCGTCGTCGCCTGTCCATGGGGTAACGGCGCACCGCCGCGAGCAGCGTCGCGATGGGATAGCGCTGGTTCACCGGCATCAGCGCGCTGCGCTTTGCGTCGTCGGCTTGATGAAGCGAGATCGCGAGGCCGACCTTGCCGCCGAACTCGGTACCGAATCGGTCGAGCTCCGGGACGAGGCCGGAGGTCGACACGGTGATGCGTCGTGGCGAGAGCCCGAGCCCTCGAGAGTGCGTCAAGAGACGTAGCGCGCGTGCGGTCGCGTCGTAGTTGTGGAGCGGCTCGCCCATCCCCATGAAGACGAGGTTTCGCAGCGCCTCGTCTGGCTCGAGCGCCTCATGAGCGAGCCACACTTGCGCGACGATCTCGGCGGCGGACAGATGTCGCTTCAGGCCAGCCACTCCGCTCGCGCAGAACACGCAGCCCATCGCACACCCGACCTGCGTCGAGATGCACTGAGAGACTCGCGCCGCGGACGCCGTAGGGGCCGCGTGACCCTGCGCTTCTCGAGCGACGACGTCGTCCTCGTCGTCGTCCTCGCCGTCTTCGCTCGACGAGGACACCGGCAGGAGGACGGTCTCGATGCGGCTCGTGTCGGCGAGCTCGACCAGGAGCTTACGCGTCCCGTCGCTCGATCGATGAACGTGAGCGATCAACGCGGGCGGCGCGAGCCCTTCCGCCGCGAGCTCGCGCTTCAGCCCCGCTGGCAGGTTCGTCATGCGGTCGGGGTCGGCGACGCGGCGTCCGTGGAGCCAGTCGAATACCTGATCGCCTCGGTACGCCGGATGGCGTCGCGCGGTGACCCACGCACGCCACTCCTCGGGGAGGCGCTCGAGCGGATGGAGCGTCGAGGATGCGTCGGTCATTCGTTGCGCGCGCTTGGGGGGCGAACTAGCGTCGGCTCGTTTTGTTAGCACGAGTTCGCATCACTTCGCTCTTGTTCCTGACCTCCGGAGCGACCGCGCTCCTCTACCAGGTCGCGTTCGGGAAGAAGCTCTCCACCATCTACGGGGCCACGGCGTATGCGGTGAGCGCGGTGCTCGCGGCGTTCATGGGCGGGCTCGCCCTCGGCTCGCACCTCGGCGGTCGATACGCGAACCATGTGAAACGCCCGCTCTTCGTCTATGGCGTCGCCGAGGCCCTCGTCGGCGTCGTGTGCGCGATGACGCCGCTCTTCTTCGACGTGGTCGCGGGGGCCTACCGAGCGCTCATCGCTGCCATGCCAGACTCGCTCGTCGCCGTGACGGTGGTGAGGGCAGCGCTGACGGCCGCGGTCGTCGTCGTTCCAACCATCGCGATGGGCGTCACGATGCCGATGCTCGCGAGGGCCCTCGCGGGCGCGAACAGCGGTGACGAAGAGGGCGCGAAGCGACGCCTCTCGGCCCTCTACGCCGCCAACACGCTCGGCGGTGCGGTGGGCGCGCTCGTCAGTGCCTACGTCGTGTTGCCGACCTTGGGGCTCACGAACACCATGCGAGCCGCCGCAGTCCTCAACGTGGTGATCGGTATCGTGGCGATGACGCTCGGACGAGGCGAGGCCGCGGAGGAGCGAGGCCAGAACGAGCAAGACGCGGATGGACGCGCGGCGGAGGAGGTGAGCTCCTCGTCGCCGCTCCCCGAGGCACCCCTGCTCGCGCTCCTCGCCCTCGCGTCCGGGTTCTTCGTCTTCGGGGTCGAGGTGGTCGACACGCACCTGCTCGCGCTCCTCATCGGCAACAGCGCGTACGCCTTCGGCTTGATGCTCGCGGTCTTCCTGACGTGCCTCGGAGCGGGCGCGAGCATCGCGGGTGTCTTGGATCGCCGGCTCGGGAGCGCCGCCTTGCCCGTCGCGCTCGGCGTGTCGGCCGTGGCGCTGCTCGCGTCGCTGCCGGTGCTCGGCGGGCTGACCCGGATCTTTTTGTGGATCGGCGGGCGAGTCGAATCGTGGGCAGGCCGTGAGCTCGTTCGCGCGACGGTCGCGTTCGTCGCGCTCGCCTTGCCGACGCTCGCGATGGGGCTCACCTACCCGTTGCTCCTTCGCCGAGTCGCGGCGCGCGCCGACGTCGGCAAGCGCGTCGGTCAGTTGACGGCGATCAATACGCTGGGCTCGATCGCGGGGTCGCTTGCGTTCGGCTACGCGATCCTCCCGAAGATCGGCTCCGAGACCACGCTGAAGGCGGTCGCGCTGGCGTTCGCGGCGCTCGCGGTGGTCACCGCACGACGCTCGACGGCGGGTAAGCGTTTCGCGTACGGCTCTGCGCTCGCGTCGTTGCTTACGGTGATCGGCCTCCCCGCGTGGGACATGAAGATCATGACCAACGGCGCGAACGTCTACTTCGCGGCAGCGGCTCCTCCCGACGAGCTCGTGTACGTCGCAGAGGACGTGCATGGCGGCCTCACCAGCGTCGCTCGGCGTGGCGATGTCCTGACGATGTACACGAACGGCAAATTCCAAGGCGATAACGGCTGGGAGGTGACCGCGCAGCGTAGCTTTGCCCACTTCCCCTCGCTCTTTGTCACCGGCTACGAGCGCGCGCTCGTCGTGGGACTCGGGACCGGGACGACCCTGGGTACGGTGGAGGGCTACCCGTTCGCGCACATCGACGTCGCCGAGATCTCTCCTGCGATCGTCGAGTCGGCGCGGCGCTTCTTCTCGGAGACGAACCGCAACGCCTTCGATGACCCGCGCGTTTCGCTCGTCATGAACGACGGGCGAAACCACCTCCTCCTCACTCCGCACCGATACGACCTCATCACCATCGAGCTCTCGAGCGTCTGGTTCGCCGGCTCGGCCAACCTGTACAGCCGCGAGTTCTACGAGCTTTGTCGCGAGCGGCTCCAAAAGCGCGGTGTGTTGCAGCAGTGGGTACAGCTCCACCACATTCACCGGCGCGAACTCGCGGTCGTGCTCCGCACGCTCCGGCAGGTCTTCCCCCACGCGGCGCTGTTCGTGGGCGGAAATCAGGGGATCGTCGTCGCAGCCACGGAGCCGCTCGTCGCTTCTCGCGCGGCGCTCGCGGCGCACGATGCGCGATCGGGAGTGCGAGACACGCTCGCGGGCGCGCGGCTCGAGGATTTGCTCGAGAAGCTTGTCCTGTCGGGCCCCGAGCTCGACCGCTTCATCGCCGAGTCGGACGGCGCAGGCCTCGTCTCAACGGACGACAACCTCTACCTCGAGTACGCGACGCCGAAGGGGAACGTCCTCGACTACGAGGCATCGATCCGCGGCGTGAGGGAGCTCTTGCAGGGCTACACGACGCCTGCGCTGACGGCGCGACACCTCGCACCTTGAGCGTCACGTCGCTCGAGGGCTCAGGTCACTTGGTGGGCGTCGCGGCGGCGTCGCCTTCCTTCTTCGGCAGGGTGCCGGGGGTCGAAGCGGGCGGCTCCGGCTCTTCGAGAAGGTCGCGCTGCTTCTTGTCCTCGACCGCCTTGATGATGTCGAGCTCTGCCTTCACGGCGGGGAGGCGGGTGTCGGGCGGAGGGGCCTTACGCTTCTCCGCCTCGCGCTCTTCCTTGCTCTTCACGTAGAGCACGAGCCCGCCGTTCGTCGGATCTTCACCCTGGAAGCGGTTGCCGTTCACCTCGGCGACGTGGAACTCGACGCGGCGGTTCTCGCGCAAGGCCGCGGGGCTCGGCATCGGCCAGAGCGGCCGAACCTCGCCGAACGCGACCGCCAGCAAGCGATCGTGGTCGATGCCGTTGTCGACCAGCCAGTCCGCGACGACGAGCGCGCGGCGCTCCGAGAGCTTCTGGTTTCGCTCCTCGCTCGCGCGCAAGTCGGCGTGCCCCTCGATGCGCACCCGCGTGATGTCCGGGTTCGCGACGAGGTACGCGAGCAGATCCCGAAGGACGCGCTCGGACTCTGGCCGGATGCGCGCTTGCCCTGGTTCGAAGACGACCTTGCCTTCGAGGTAGACCCGTCCCTCCACGCCCTGGGCGGTCCAAGCCGGCTCGGGGTACCAGCCGGGCGGCGTCGCCTTCGCGTCGTAGGTCGGCACGGCTCGCGGCGGAGGGACGTGCGAGCATGCGACGAGCACGAGGGGCAACGACAGCGGCGTGAGGCGGAGCGTCATGGCTCTCGAAGCGTACCGAAAGCCGCCGGCGTGACGGAACTTTCCGGGGAACGTCTCGGCTCGATTCGATCGGCGAGACGGGATGCGCCCGGCAAGCGAGGTCGATGGCTTCTCGTGGTGCAGCAATTTTGTCCCGGCGCGGCGTGGACTGATAGGGCGATTGTGGTCGTTGGATCGTTGGAGGCTCGTATCGAGATGAAGAAGCGCGTCGGAGTCATCATGGGCGGTTGGTCGAGCGAGCACGACGTGTCGCTTCGCACGGGCGACGCCGTCGCCGAGGCGCTGACCGAGCGTGGACACGACGTGGTGCGGGTCGTCATCCCGGAGTCGAGCCGAGCAGAGTCGAGCCGGGGGGGCGACTTGCTCCAGGCCCTGCTGCGCGCGAAGGTCGACGTCGCGTTCCTCGCGCTGCACGGCCGCATGGGCGAGGACGGCTGCGTGCAGGGCATGCTCGAGGTCGCTCGCATCCCCTACACCGGGTCTGGCGTGCTCGCGAGTGCGCTGGCGATGGACAAGAAGAAGAGCAAGGAGCTCTTCCTCCTTCACAATGTCCCAACGCCGCCGTACTACACCGTATCGGTTAACGACGACCTCGCCGACATCGAGACCGTGCACCGCCACTTTGGCTTCCCGGTCGTGGTGAAGCCCCGCGGAGAGGGCTCGAGCGTTGCGCTCTCGAAGGCGCGGACCCTATCCGAACTCGCGCGCTCGCTCGAGAAGGTCTTCGAGGTCGACGACCACGCGCTGGTCGAGCGATTCGTCGAAGGCGCCGAGGTGAACGTCGCCGTCCTCGATGGTAAGGCGCTCGGCGCCATCGAGGTCTGCCCGAAGAATGGTGGGATGTACGACTACCACGCGAAGTACACACCTGGCGCGACCGAGTATCACATGCCCGCGCGGCTCAGCCCGGCGCGCTACCAGAACGTTCTGAACCTCGCGCTCCGCGCGTGCGAAGCGCTCGACGTGAGGGGCGCCGCGCGCGTCGATCTCATCGTCACGCCCGGTGAGAACGAGTACGTCCTCGAGGTGAACACGCTTCCCGGGATGACGGCGACGAGCCTCTTGCCGAAGATCGCGCGCCACTCCGGGTGGGACTTCGGAGACCTGTGCGAGCGAATTCTCGCAGGGGCCAAGCTCCACGCTCCGGAGCGTGAGCAGGACGCGCCGCGCCGCTCGGGCATCGTTCGTCGGGGCGACATGCTCGCGCCGGCCGAGGCCGAGACGACGCTTCGCCGCGGCTGCGCCGGCTGAGGTTCGCCCGCTGAGGCTCGCCCGCCGCAGCGCGCGCGCCGAGGGTCAGTCGACCTCGACCAGGACGCAGGTGATGTTGTCGGCGCCGCCGCGCTGGTTCGCGAGATCGATGAATGCGCGCGTCGCGTTGTCGCCGCCGAGCGCGACGAACTCGGGGATCTCGTGTTCCTTCAGGTACCCGTGCAGGCCGTCGGAGCAGAGTATGTAGCGGTCGCCGCGGCGAAGCTCGACCGCCATCGTGTCGACCTCGACGTAATCACGACCGCCGATCGAGCGCGTGATGACGTTGCGGTGGGGCGAGACCTTCGCCTCCTCCTCGGTGATGAGCCCTTGCTTCACCTGCCAACCGACGAGCGTGTGATCCTCGGTCAGCTGCGCGACCTGGCCATCACGGATCTGGTAGATGCGGCTGTCGCCGACCTGTCCCAGCACCAGCATGTTCTTGTAGATGTAAGCAGCGCTGATGGTGGTCCCCATCCCGTTCTTCGTCGCCTCGACCTCGCTGATCGAGAAGACCATGTAGGTCGCGCCCTGGATGGCCGACTCGATGAGGCGCCGCGCCTTGCTGATCTTCTCTTCGGTGAGGGGCTCCGACTCCGGCCCCAGCGTCGGCAGACCGCGCTTGACCATGCCAAAGATCGTGTCGACGGCCTCTGCGCTCGCGATCTCGCCCGCAGCGTGTCCGCCCATTCCATCGGCGACCGCGTAGAGACGTACCTCGTCGCTTCGGAGGAAGGAGTCTTCGTTCTGCTTGCGACGGCGGCCGATGTCAGTGAGCGAGTAGGAGCGGATCGTGAACACGCTCAGAACTTACCTGTGGGCTCCGCCGAGGTGCAACATCAACTGTCGTGGTCGTCGGGCTCGCTCGCCTCGCGTGCCGTGCTCGGTGCGGTCGGCTCGTCGGCGTCGTCGGCGTACGGGTCGTCGTCCGGTGGCGCCGTCGGGCGCGGCGTCGGCGCGTGCGCGGGCGGCGCAGCCTTGCGGGCGTAGACGACCACCTTCTCGCCGGGAGCTAGCTTGCTCTTTCGGCTCCGGTGATTGATGCGCTCGAGCATCCCGACCGACATGCCGTGTCGGTTCGCGAGCGAGGTCCACGTGTCGCCCGCGAGGGTCGTCACCTCGAGCCGCTCGCGCCCGAGTTGGCCGACGAAGTGCGAATGAAATGTGCTCGACGCGACTTGGATCGGCTCGAGCTGCGCCGCGTTGACGAGGAGGACGTCGTGCGTCCGCGCGCTTGCGGGTAAGAAGACCTGAAGGGTCATCCCTTCCTGGAGCGCGGCGCGCGCATCGAGGTGATTCCACCGTCGCAGGTCTCCCGCAGCGACGCCGCACGCTTCTGCGACGTCGTCGAGCGTGTCGCCCAGCACGGGCTGGTAGAACATTCGCCGGCGGTCCGGGTAGAAGTACGTCTGCGTCGGCGTGACGACGAGGGGCTTTCCGCTGCGCCCGAGGCCATGCCCACCTGCTACGTCGGCGGCCGCCTCCGCGTCCGACCGAGGCTTGACGCCGGCGGGGACGAAGAGCGTCGTGCCCGCGCGCACCGACTCGCCAGGGTCGAGGTCATTGAGGCGCTCGAGCACACCCGACGAGGTGCCGAAGCGGGCCGCGACGTGCTCGGTCGGCTCGCCCCAACGGACGCGGTAGGTCCCGAGGTGTCGAGGCGGCGCTTCTTTGGGGACGAGATTCCGAGCGAGGCGCGCCTTGCCCTTCGGGACGTAGACCGTCCAGGCGTGTCGCGCGGTCGCGCCCGCCTCGATCGGCGGCAGTCGCGTGCCGAGGACGTGGGGATTCAGGGCGTCGAGGATTTCTGCGCGCACGCCGATCGCGTCGGCCACCTCGAGGAGTGACACGCCAGGGGCGACCGACAAGGCGTCGACGGTCCCGTCTCCGAACGGTTCGGGGTCGTCGAGCTCGACGCCCTCGCAACCGAACACCTTGCAGTTGCGAGTTGCGATAGCGATGCTTGCGATCTTGGGAACGTAGAGCGCCGTCTCGTACGGGAGACCGGCCTCGAGGCGTCGCAGCTCCCAATAATCGTTGGTGTTGTACTTGCGGATCGCCGAGAGTACGCCGCCGTAGCCCATGTTGTAGGCCGCGAACGCGAGCTCCCACGAGCCAAACCTCGTGAAGAGATCCTCGAGGTGGCGAGCGGCCGCATGTGTCGCTCGCTCGGGGTCGAGGCGCTCGTCGACGCGACGTGTCACCGAGAGGCCGTACACACGCGCGGTCGAGGGCACGAACTGCCACAGGCCCGCCGCGCCTGCGTGCGAGTGAATCGTCGGGTCGAAGCCGCTCTCGACGAGGGCTAGCCAGAGGAGGTCTTCGGGGAGGTGGCGCTCGCGCAAGACCTTCCGAATGGCTGCGCCATAGCGGCCGCTGCGCTTCACCCAGCCCGCGAGCATCGAGCGGCCGCGCGGGTTGTCGCGGTAGTAGGTGAGGTACCGCACCACGGCTGCGTCGAGGCGCACCGGGAAATCAGGCTTCTCGAGGCTCGCGACCCACGCGACGTCTGCGGGGTTCGCAGCCATCGGCGCGGGGGCCCCGGCCGGTCGCGGGGGCAGCCCGCTGGCCTCCACAAGAGGGGCGTCCGGGCGCGGGCCGACGTCACCTGGCCACGGGCCTTCGGTGCCGCCTGCCCCGGGAGGGAATAAGAGATGGTCGAGCTCGCGAATGCGGATGAGCTCGGCAGATTCGCGTGGGTCTGCGTCACTTGCCTCGGCGCGTCGTCCTGCCACTGCCCGCCGCGCGCGCTCATCGGGCTTGCCGATCTCGCTTCCGGCGACGCGCGAGGCCGGCCTATCGCGCGAGGTGCTCGGGCGACTGCCTGGCCGCTTCGTAGTCGCGGCGGGCTTCGTCGTCGCCTTCGACTCGGCGGGGCGCGTGTCCGGTTTGGCGGCGGGCTCCTTCGTCGACGTCGTTGCGACGCCGTCCGCGGTCGCCGGCTTCGTCGTTGGGGGCGGCGCGACTCTCGTTGCCGTTGCCGAGGGCGGTGGTGCAGTGACCGGTTGCGTCGCCGTTGCCATCGCGCTGGTCGCGGGCTTGCGCGGGGCGAGCGACCCGCTGCCCTTCGACGAAGAGCTGGGCTTCCCGGCCGAGGCTTTCGAAGACGGCGGCTTCGACGGTGCGGCACGGCTTGCGGCTCGCGCGCGCGCGCCCGACTGGGCGCCCGCCTCGGGGATCGCGGCCAGGCAGACGAGCACGCCCGCACATAGGCCGTAGAAGGCGCGCCCTCTCGTCCGCATCGTGGTTTCGGAATTGTCATGGTCGCCCGCCTAGGTCAAATAAGCGGCCATGTTCCGACGCCTCTTCGTCTTGCGGAAATTCGGCGCCTCGGGCCTTCTACTCCTCCTCGCGGTGTGCGGCTGCGCGAGCGGGGAGGCTTGCTTCGACAGCTGGTTTGCGTCCGAGGTCGTCAATGTCTCGTTCGGACCTGGGCAGTCTTTCGGGCGCGACGCGATGCCGAGAGCCGTCCTTGGGCCGCCGCGTGGCGGTGGGTGCTGCAAGGGGTCGCTCGACGTGGTGTCGCTAGGCAACGGCGGCGCGATCACGGTCCGCTTCGATCGGGCGATCCTTGACGGGCCAGGGCCTGACTTCGTCGTCTTCGAGAACCCGTTTCAGTTCGGCCAACAGATCTACGCCGAGCTCGGCACCGTCGAGGTCAGCGATGACGGCGAGACCTTCTTCGAGTTCCCGTGCACCGCGTCCGGTCCGCCTTACGGGACCTGCGCGGGCGCTCGGCCGGTGTTCCTCGATGGCCTCGAGGGGCCCGTCGACCCGCGGACCGCGGGCGGCGATCCGTTTGACCTCGCCGCGCTCGGCCTCGCCTCCGCACGCTTCGTCCGCATCACCGACCGCCCCGACCTCGAGCCGCCGGACAAGGGCTCGTTCGAGCTCGACGCGATCGGGATCGTGAACGGCTCCGAAGGCTTGCCGGGGGTCGGTTGCGCCTTCGGACCGTGAGACGCGGCCTCACGGCGGGGCTCGCGCTCGCGGGCCTGCTCGGCGCATCCGGCAACGCTCGCGCATCCGACCCTCCCGTCGAGGTATGGGTCGAGGGCGCGGAGCGAGCGCCGACCGAGCCCCTCCGCGACCCGACCGCGGCCTCGTTCGTCCTCGACGCGCGTGATCTCGACCGCCCAGGCCGAACCGCTGCCGACGCGCTCGCCAGCGTACCCGGCCTCGAGGTGACGCGCTCGGGCGGCGGGGCGGATCTCGCCACGGCCTCGGTCCGCGGCACCACGAGCGCCCAGACTCCGATTCACCTCGCGGGGATCCGACTGAACGACGACCTCACGGGGACGGTCGACCTCTCGAGCTTGCCGCTCTGGCTGCTGCGACGCGTCGAGGTCGATCGCGGCACCGCGCCTGCGTCGTCGGACCGGCCGGGCATGGGTGGCGCGATCTTCTTCGAGCCGCTCCTCCCGTCCCGCACGGCCGCGCGCGGACTCGTGGGCGTCGGGGCTTTCGGGCAACGTGAGCTGCGAGGTGCGCTCGCGCTCGGCGACCGCAAGGCCGGTCTCCTCGTTGCGGTTCGTTACGACGCGGCGCGGGACGACTTCGAGTACACCGATGACCGCGGCACCCGCTTCGACGCCGCCGATGACGTCACCGCTCGGCGCCTCAACGCGGACCACGCCGGACTCGACGCTTGGGCGCTAGGGCGGCTCGAGGGGGATGGCTACGACCTTCGTGCCCTCGCTCACGTGTTCACGCGGGAGTCCGGCGCGCCCGGGCTCCAGGTCGTACCGGCGCTGACGGCCCGCGCCCGCGTCGATCGTGGGCTCGGCGGCGTGGCGGGGGAGCATCGCACCAGCCGCGCGTCGATCGAGTGGGCGCTCGACGGCCTCGTGACGCGCTATCGCCTCGACGACCCGCGGCTCGAGCTCGGCCGTGCGAGCGTCGTCGAGAACGACGGCGAACGCTCGCGGCAGCGCGTCCGCGTTCGGTTTCGAGGCAGCGAAGCCCTGGAGATTTCCGCGGGGATCGCCCAGGAGCTCCAGCACCTGCGGGTGTCCGAGGACGGCGTCGGGCTCGATGCACGTCGGCATGTCCTCCACGGTGACGTCGAGGGGCGCCTCGAGGTCGCTCGCCGCGCGACACTCGTTGCCAGCGCGAGCCTCGACTGCCACTCGACGTACGCGGCGCGGGGCTCGGCTTGCGGCATCTTCGCGCCGACCGCACGCCTCGGCGCGAAGGTCGTGCTCGTTCCAGGCCTCGCACTCTTCGGAAACGCCGGACGCTACCTTCGCGAGCCGACGCTCGGCGAGCTCTACGGGATCTCTTCGGCGCTGCGCGGAAACGACGCGCTTTTGCCCGAGACCGGCTACGCGCTCGATCTCGGCGTCGTCGGTCGCCTGCGTCGCGGGAAGCTCTCGGGCTACGCGCAGCTCGATGGGTTTGCGCGATTCGCGAGCGACCTCGTCGCGTTCAAGCGCTCGTCTTTCGGAGCCGTCCGCCCCTACAACGTCGGCTCGGGCCGCACCCTCGGCGTCGAGGCCGCGCTCGGGCTGCGCGTCGGTGAGTGGCTCCACTCGAGCCTCGCGCTCACCTGGCTCGACCCGCGCGACACGTCCGAGGGGCGACTCGTGAAGGCCGACCTCGTGCCGTTTCGTTCGAGGCTCGTCGCCGCCCCGGCCATCGAGCTGCGGGCGCCTGGGTACCGCCCTGTGTCGCTCGACGGCGCATCGCTCACGCTTCGGTACCTGCACCGAGCCTCGCGCGTCGCGGATCCCGCAGGGCTAATCGTGCTGCCTGCCCAGGATTTGCTGGAGTTTGAAGTCGAGGCGCGCTTCCTTCGCGCGCTGGTCGTTCGCGGTCGGTTGACGAACCTCCTCGATCAGCGGACGGTCGATCTGCTCGGCTATCCCTTGCCGGGACGCGCCGCCTACGCCACGGTCGAGTCTCGATGGTGACCCGGGCTAGCCTCGCCGCGCTCTGCCTCGCCGCGTGCGGAGCTCCGGCGCCTTCACCTCCGACGGGCGGGGTCTCGATCGAGGCCGGGCCAACTGGTCGCGGGCTCGCGCTCGTCATGAGCGACTATCAGTCGACCAACGTGGCGCTTCTCGGCTGCGACGGACGCACGCTCTCCGCCTCGTTTCTCTCGTCGGCCTCTGCCCAGCCCGGCCTCAGCGCCCCGCTGTCCGGCGACGTCGTGTTGCCCGGAGAGCCCCAGCGCGGCGACGAGCTCGCGCTGCTCGATCGTTATCCTTCCTCGATCGTCACCCTCGTCGACGTGACGACCGGGAGCGTCGCGGCTCAGCTCGACGTCGGCAGCGCCTTCCGCGCGAACCCGCAAGATCTGGTGCGCTTCGGTGATGAGCTCTGGGTCACTCGCTACGAGTCCAACCTCGCGATGAACGCTTCGCCGCTCGATCGAGGCGGTGACGTCGCGATCGTGAGCCGCGCAGCTCGCGCGGTCGTGGAGCGGATCGATCTGACCGAAGCCATCGAGGATGCTCCTGGGTTTCTGCCGAGGCCCGGGCGAATGGTCCTCGACGACGGTCGCCTTCACGTCTTGCTCGCGGCCTACAACGCGACGTTCTCGGACGCCGCGGACTCGCGCATCGTGACGATCGATATCGCCTCGCGGCACATCTTGCGAACGCACGTGCTCGAGGGGCTCGCCGGGTGCAGCTCCCTCGCGATCGAGCCGCCCTCCATCCAACCCGACGAGGGAAGCACGCCGCGGCGCCTCCTGGTCGGCTGTTCGGGGCGCTTCCTCGGGTCGTCGCAGCCGACGTTGTCGTCCTCGGGGCTCGTCCTGCTCGAGGTGCTTTCGGACGGGGTCGCCGAGGTGCGTCGCTGGGGTTCGGACGCGCTCGCGGGGCGCCCGGTCGGCTTCGATGTGGCGCTCGACGAGACGGGACGCGCGCTCGTGACGACGCTCGGTCGTCTCGGCGAAGGCGAAACCTCCGCGCTGCCCGATGCGCTCGTCGAGCTCGAGCTCGAGTCGGGGGCCAGTCGCATCGTGCTGGAGACGCAGCTTCGACCCTTCGAGCTCGGCGGCGTTCGCTGCAACACCCGCCTCGACGGCGTGCCCCTCGCCGACGGCGTAGGGGCCTGTCGTCCGGACTGCTTCGTCGCCGACGGCGAGCGGGGCGTGCTGCATCGGCTGGTCCTCGGCGCGTCGGGCTACGAGCCGGCCGAGGCGCTCACGGTCGAGGGGACGATCGGGCTGCCGCCTCGCTGGCTCGGCCGCTTCTGACGCGCTTCGCGACGATCAACTCCCAAAGGTCGTCGCGATCGACTAACGTCCGCCCGTCGTGACCGAGCCTTCGACACCGTCGCATCCGAGACCCTACGTCGTCGGCATCGCCGGTGGGAGCGGCTCCGGCAAGACAACGATCGCCCGCGCGCTCGCCGAGCGCCTCGGCCCGCAGAGCTGCACGCTGCTCGAGCAGGACTGCTACTACCGCGATCTCGCACATCTCCCGTTCGAAGAGCGCGTCACGGTCAACTTCGACCACCCCGACTCGATCGAGATCCCGCTCATCATCGATCACGTCGACGCGCTGTGCTTCGGCCGCGCCGTCGAGAAGCCGCGCTACGACTTCGAGCACCACGTCCGCGAGCAGGCGACCGATCGCCTCGAGCCGCGTCCGATCGTGCTCCTCGAGGGGATCCTGGTCCTCGTCGACGCCGAGCTTCGAAAGCGCATGGACCTGAAGCTCTTTGTCGACACCGCGGCCGATCTCCGCGTGATGCGTCGCATCCGTCGCGATCTCGAGCACCGCGGTCGCTCGTTCGATCAGGTGCGGCGCCAGTACTACTCGACGGTGAGGCCCATGCACCTCGCCTTCGTCGAGCCCAGCAAAGAGCATGCAGATGTCATCATCCCCGAGGGGGGCCACAACCGCGTCGCCCTCGATCTGATCCTAGGGCGGATCCGTGAGTTCCTGCGCGAGTGGCCCGGCGGCTCCTGAGCCCACCCGCCGTCGACGAATCGCCGATCCAGGGGCCCTCCGGTGGGGTAGACTTGCCAGTCTCTGCCCACACCTGCGGCGTGGCGCTCCACGCCGGCTCGAGGCCCACCTCCGTGACGACTGAAGCTTACCCGCTCGACCGACAGCAAGGCGGCACCGTCGTGTCCCGAGCGCCGCTCTACGGTCGAGACGACGAGCTCGCCGCGCTCGATCTCGCCTTCGAGCGCGTGAAGGTCGGTCAGCCGCGAATCGTGACGGTCCTCGGCCCAGCGGGGATTGGCAAGACGCGTCTCCTCCAGGAGTTCGTCCTCCGACAGCGGGAGCGCGCCGGGGGAGTTCCGCTCAAGGTCTACCGGGGCTCCGCGCAGGGCATCGGGACCTCCTACGGGCTCTTTACGCGCCTCTTTCGCGGTCGCTTCGGTCTCGTCGAGGGCATGGATCCGGACGCGGCGCGTGCCCAGGTCCGCGAGCACGTCGCGCGCGTCCTCGAGGACCGCAAGGTGGGCGACGTCATTTATTTCCTCGGCCAATTCCTCGAGCTGCCGTTCCCTCCGAGCCCGCTCACCAAGGCCGTCGAGGAAGATCCGCAGCACGGCGCCTCGCTTCGACGCGCGGTGTTCAAGGCCTTTATCGAAGCGGACGCCGCGACCGCGCCGCTCGTTCTCGTCCTCGACGACCTGCACCTCGCTCATCACGACTCGATCGAGATCCTCCGGTATTTGCTTGAGTACCTGAGCGCCCCGGTGCTGATCCTCTGCGCCGCGCGTTCCGAGCTCGTCACGCGCTTAGAGGACTGGCAGCGCGTCGGCGAGAATCGCCACGACGTCGTGGAGCTCGTCGCGCTCGACGACGACGCCGCCTCGCACATGATGAGCGCGCTGCTCGCTCCGGTCGACGGACCGCGCGAGCGCCTCGTCGAGACCGCGGTCGCCTTCGCCGGCGGAAACCCGATGATGCTCGAGCAGATGGTCCGCATCTACCACGACGTCGGGGTCGTCGTGGAGACCAGCCACCCTCCCGCGCCCCCGCGCTGGGAGGTGCATGCCGAGCGCCTCTCGGTGGCGCGCCTCCCGATGACGATCGAGGACGCCGTCGACGCGCGAATCGCGGCTCTCGACCTCGAGGAGAAGCGGCTGCTCGAGTACGCGGCCGTGATGGGGAGCGTCTTCTGGCGCGGCGGTTTCGTCGCGTTCTATCGCACCGAAGACGACGCCCCGGAGTTCTGGAACCCGGTCGCTGATTCGGACGACCTCGATCGCCTCGACGAGATGCTCTCGGAGCTCGTCGAGCGCGACTACATCCTGAAGCTCCCCGACTCGAACTTCACCGGTACCGACGAGTACGTCTTCAAGCACAACAAGGAGCGGATCGCGCTCGAGGGGCGCCTCAGCGCGTCGCTCCGTAAGCGCTACCACCGCACCATCGCCGACTGGCTCGAGCAACAAGGGACGGTCCGCAGCAACGAGCAGGACGCCGCCATGCTCGCTCGGCATCGGGAGGCCGCAGGCGACCTCCACGCCGCCGGGCTGACCTTCCTGCAGGCCGGTGACCTCGCGCGCTCGCGCTATGCGAACGCAAGCGCCTGCGAGTACTACGAGCGCGCCCTGGCCCTGCTCGAGGACGGCGCCATCGCGCGCAGGATCGAGGCGCTCCACAACTACGGCGACGTGCTCCAGCTGACCGGGCGCGTCGACGATGCGCTCTCGGCGTTCGGTGAGATGCGCGCCCTCGCGTACCGCTTCGACCTCCGAGGCAAGGGGGGCGCCGCGCACAACCGCATCGGCCGGCTCCACCGCGAGATCGGCTCACTCGACGAAGCGGCCCAACATTTCCAGACGGCGCTCGAGCTCTTCCGCGCGGCTTCGGACGAGCGTGGCGTCGCGTCGACCATCGACGACATCGGGAAGCTCCATTGGATGCGAGGCGAGTACGACCTCGCAAAGACCGAGCTTCGCGACGCGCTCACTCGTCGTCACGCCCTCGGGGACCGTCGCTCCATCGCGCTGTCGCTGAACAACCTCGGGCTTGTCCTGCAGGACTCGGGCGACTTCTCCAGCGCCGTCGCGGCGTTCGAGGACGCGCTCCGCATCCGCCGTGAGATCGGCGACCTCGTCGGTGTCGTGTTCGCGCTGAACAACCTCGGGACCGTGGCGCAAGACGCGCAAGACTACGGCCGAGCGCTGCAGCTCTTCGGTGAAGCGCGCGAAGTGGCTCGCGAGATCGGCGATCGGAACCGGCTCGCGCTCATCCTCACGAACATCGGCGAGACGCACTACTCGAACGGACAGCCCGACAAGGCGATCGAGGTGCTGCGGCAGGCGGAGGAGATGTGCGATGAGCTCGGCGACAAGCTCGGCCTCGCAGAGACGCTCCGTGGTCTCGGCAAGGCCTACATGCTCCACGGTGACCTCAGGCGTGCGCGGGACTGCATCAGTCGAGCGGTCGACCTGTTCGCCGTCGTTCGGAGCAAGGTGCACCTCGGGAGCGCGCTCCGCACCCTCGGTGAGATCACCGCCGCGGGCGGCTGGGGCGCGGCGCACACGAAGGGCGCTCGCGAGTACTTCGCGAGGAGCGTCGCCATCTTCGAGCAGACCGGCAACGAGGTCGAGCTCGCCTGGACCTACCGAGCCTACGCGCGCTTCCTGAAGACCGAGCCCGAGTTCGTGGACGATCCGGATGCGCTGTCGGAGGCGGACTTCATGCAGGGACGCGCCGAGGAGATCCTCGCGCGGCTGAAGCTCTCGGTGAACGGACCCGGCGGCGCAAAGCGCGGGTAGCCGGGGCGGAGTCGTCGAGCGGGGCCGTTGTCGAATATCGTTGACTAACGGTTTTATTGCCGACTATAGTGCGCGCCTCTCGGCGACATCGTTGGTGACATCGCGCATGACGTGATGTATCGTGCGTACGATGGCCGGCGGTCGCTCGCTCCCAGACCCGTGCACTCCTCGTGCGGTGACGCTCGCCCAAGGCGTCGTGTGGAGTCGGACGGCATCGGTTCATCGCGCTCCTCGCGTGCGGCGAAGGGCGAGTGTTCGTGTGTTCTAGAGAGGCGTGACCCGAATCACGTAAAGGAAGGTCGATGGTATGAACATCACCACCACGTTCCGGCAGATGGACGGCTCCGAGGCCGTGAAGAACTACGCTCACGAGAAGATTGGCAAGCTCCAGAAGTTCCTGCGTCAGGCGATGCGAGCGGACGTAACTCTCTCCCTCGACGGGAAGGAGCACGTCGCCGAGGTGCACATCAAATCCGGGACGACTTCGCTCCATGGCTCCGAGGCAAGCGACGACATGTACGCGTCGATTGACCTCGTGGTCGCGAAGCTCGAGCGGCAGATTCGTAGCGTGAACGGCAACCGGGACCGCAGTAGCCGCCGCGGGATGCGGGCCGCAGAGTTCGCCGAGTCCGTCGCGGGCGATCGCGACTGGTGACGTCGGTGACGACTTGAGCCGCGGCTCCGTACCGGTTAGCGGATGAGCGTGTCGGTCGCGGCCATCCTCTCCCCAGAGCGCGTCGGCGTCTCCACCGACGCCTCGGGGAGGGCACAGACCAAGGACTCGATCCTCGAGCAAGTGAGCGTGCTCCTCGCTCGGGGGACGACGAGCAGAGCCCCAGGTCGTGGGCCCTCGCAGCGCGACATCCTGCGGGTGCTCGTCGAACGCGAGCGCATGCAGTCGACCGGAGTCGGCCTCGGGGTCGCGATTCCGCACGGGACGCTCGACGGCGTCGAGGCTCACGTCGGCGCGCTGCTCGTCTGTCGACCGGCGGTCCCTTTCGACGCGCTCGATGGTCGTCCCGTCTCGGTCGTGTTCGCCCTCCTCGGACCGAAGGGCGCGGCCGCTTTGCATCTCAAGCTCCTTGCGCGCGTCGCCCGACTCTTGCGTGACGAGTCCGCGCGCTCGCGGCTCAGCGGGGTCGACTCCGAGGCGACGGCTTATTCGCTCCTCCTCGAGCTAGAGAGAGCTCATGCAGGTCAGTGACGCGGATCCGAACCGAGCGGTGGAATGGCGCGCTCTCCCGGTGCGTGAGCTCCTGCGGCTCGCCGCCGGGCCGACGCGCGACCCGGCTCCGCTCTCGCTCGAGCTCCTCGCGGGTGAATCGGGCCTCGAGCGCACGCTCGAATCGAACCGCATCCAGAAGTCCGGGCTGGCGCTTGCCGGGCACGCTTACGGGATCGAGCCTGGGCGCGTGCAGATCCTTGGCGTGACCGAGCTCACCTACCTCGAGGGCCTCGGCGAGGTTGCGCGCCGGCGCACGCTCGAGGGCTACTTCGAGCTCGGTCTCGCGGCCGTCGTCGCGACCGATGCCTCGAGGACGCTCGCCGCCGCGAGCCCGCTCCGCCGCGATCTCATGGACGCCGCGGAGGCCTCCGATACGCCGCTCCTCGCCTCGCGCGCCCGCTCGAGCGAGACGATCCTCGCGCTCCACACACTGCTCGACCGCACCATGGCGCCGCGTCGACGCGTGCATGGCGTGCTCGTCGACGTGTACGAGGTTGGCTTGCTCCTCCTCGGCGCGAGCGGCGTCGGCAAGAGCGAGGTCGCGCTCGAGCTCGTGATGCGCGGTCATCGCCTCGTCGCGGACGATGTCGTCGAGTGCCAAGCCGCGCCGAGCCCTTACTCGAGCGGTTCGGCCGAGTCGGTCGGGGCGGTCGTCTTCGGTGAGCCACCCGAGGCGCTGCGTCACCACCTCGAGGTGCGGGGCCTCGGGATCCTCGACGTGAAGCGGCTCTTCGGCGTCACAGCGGTGCGGGATCGCAAGCGAATCGACGTCGTCGTGAGGCTCGTCGAGCGCGACGTGATCGAGGACCGCCTCGGGCTCGAGCGCCGGCATCACGAGCTCCTCGGCGTCGCCATTCCGGAGCGCCTCGTGCCTGTCCGAGCGGGGCGTGACATGGCGTCGATCCTCGAGGTCGCCGCACGGAGTCATCTGCTCGAGCGCGCGGGCGAGTCTTCTCTCTCCGATGCCGTCGCGCGGATCGAGTCGGCGGTGCGCGCGAAGGCGCCCTTTCGAGGGGGAGGCTGACGCATGGCAGAATCCGTTGAACCCATGGACGAGCGCGCGCTCGACGCCGAGGTCGTGGTGGTCACGGGCTTGTCCGGAGCGGGCAAGAGCACGGTCCTGCGCGCCCTCACGGACATCGGCTATTTCTGCGTCGACAACCTGCCGCCATCGCTCGTCGCGGGGACCGTCGCGACGTGCGTGGGCGGAGGCATCGAGCGCGTGGCGCTCGGGATCGACATCCGTGTCGGGGCGTTTCTTGATGCGGCGCCTGATGCCTTGAAGGCGCTGCGCGAGCACGCCTCCGACGTGACCGTGCTGTTCCTCGATGCAGCGGATGAGGCCCTCGTGCGTCGCTTCAGCGAGACGCGGCGGCCGCACCCGATGCTCTCCGAGGGGCCTGCCGCGAGCGGGAGGCCTCGCGACAGCGGCGAGATGCTCGCGGTCGTCGATGGAGTTCGACTCGAGCGAGCTCGCATGTTTCCGATTCGTGCGCAAGCCACGCTCCTGCTCGACACGACGCACATGTCGGTGCACGAGCTGCGGCGGCAGGTCGTCGACACCTTCGCCGAGGGGAGCGTCGAGCCGCACATGAGCGTCCGCGTCATGTCGTTCGGGTTCAAGCACGGGATCCCGCTCGACGCGGATCTCGTGTTCGACGTTCGTTTTCTCGACAATCCACACTTCGTCCCGGCGCTGCGAGACCACACGGGTGACGAGCAGGCCGTGCGCGAGTTTGTGCTGGCGTCGCCCGGCGCCGTCGAGCTCCTCGAGCACCTCGAGTCGCTGCTGCGATTCACGCTCCCGCGCTACGAGCGCGAAGGGAAGAGCTACCTTACGATCGCGGTGGGTTGCACCGGCGGTCGACACCGCTCGGTGACGTTGGCGGTCGAGCTCGCTCGTCGGCTCGCGTCGGCGAGCGCGCGTCGGATCGGCGTCGTGCACCGGGACCTTGGGCGGCGTACGACCGTTGGAGGTGCCTCGTGAGCGAGGTGCATCGCGGACGCTTCACGATCATGAACGAGCGTGGACTGCACGCACGCGCCGCGGCGAAGCTCGTCGCGCTCGCCTCTACGTTCGCGTGCGAAATCACACTCTCCGGGCCAGGAGAGTCTGCCGTGAGCGCCAAGAGCGTCATGGGCGTCCTGCTCCTCTGCGGAGCGAAGGGGACCGAGATCGAGGTCGAGGCGAGCGGGGACGGGGCCGAGGCGGCAGTGAGGGCGATTGGTGACCTCATCGCCGCGTGCTTCGGCGAGGATCTCGCGTGAGCGAGGGCGCGAGCCAAGCTGGTCTCCGACTCGAAGGCCTCGCGGGGTCGACCGGCGTGGCGCTCGGCCCCGCAGTTCTCCTCGAGCCCCGCGACACGGCGGTCCCGCGGCGGCGCCTGCGGGCGGAGGAATGTGACGGTGAGCTCGAGCGTTTTGCCCGCGCCGTCGCGGCCGTTCAGGCGAGCTTCCAGCGGGCGCGAGAGCGCCTCGCCGTCGGTCGACCCGAGGCGACGATCCTCGACGCCTACGCGCTCATGGCGGGTGACGAGCTGCTCGGGCGCGGAGTCGAGCGGCATGTACGCGACGAGCTTCGCAATGCGGAGTGGGCCGTCGCAGACGCCGCGGCCGAGCTCGCGTGTCGGCTTGGTTCGCTCGACGACGAGTACTTGAGCGCGCGAAGTCACGACGTCGAGTTCGTCGGTGCCAGGCTCGTTCGCGCCCTCGTTCAGGACCTCTCGCCCTGCGAAGACGAGGACGGACGTGGGGCGCTCGTCTTGACCGCTCCTTCGATCGTGGTCGCGCGCGAGCTCTCGCCGGCCGACACTGCAGCGATGAGCGGGATGCCCGTGCTCGGCTTTGTCACCGAGATCGGCACCGGCACGAGCCACGTGGCGTTGATGGCGCGGGCGCTCGGCCTTCCTGCCGTCATCGGCGTCGAGGGGGCTACGCGTCACGTCACGGCTGGCGACACCCTCTTTTTGGATGGTGGTCACGGCATGGTCATCGTTCGGCCGTCGCCCGAGGACGTGGAGGGGGTTCACTCACGCGGCCGCGGGGCGGTGGGCCGCGCTCCCGAGGCTCCTCGCGAGCTCGGGCCGGCGACGATGGCAGATGGGACTTCGGTGGCGCTCCTGGCGAACGTCGAGCGCGCCATGGAGGTGACGTCGGCGGTCGCGTGCGGCGCCGAGGGGGTCGGCCTCTACCGGACCGAGTACCTCTTCGTCGGTCGACGGGCCCTGCCGACCGAGGACGAGCAGTACGAGGCGTTCTCGTCGGTGGTGCGGTCGATGGCAGGTCGCCCGGTCACGCTGCGGACGTTCGACCTCGGCGGCGACAAGCAGGCCTCGACGTTCGCGACGATGCGTGAAGCGAACCCGATGCTCGGCGTTCGCGCGGTGAGGCTCCAGCTCGCGAGGCCCGACGTGCTCGTCACGCAGCTCGCGGCGATGCTGAGGGCGGCCGCGCACGGACCAATCCGCGTCATGGTCCCGCTCGTCTGCAATGTTGACGAGGTCGAGCGGACGCGCGAACTCCTCCTCGAGGCCCGGGCGAGCGTCGTTGCACGCGGTCTTGCCTGCGCGGCGACGCTGCCGATCGGAGCGATGATCGAGGTGCCGGCCGCGGCGCTGATCGCGGAGCGAATCGTCGAGGTCGCGGACTTTCTGAGCATCGGAACCAACGACCTCGTCCAGCACACGCTCGCCGTCGACCGCGGCAACCGCGCGGTCGCGCACCTCGCCTCGCCGCTTCACCCCGCGGTCTTGAGGCTCATGCATCGCGTTGTGGAGGCCGGCGCGAGCACGGGGCGACCGGTGTCGCTCTGCGGCGAAATGGCGAGCGATCCCGTTGGCGCGCTGGTCGCGGTGGGGCTCGGTGTGCGCGAGCTGTCGATGGAGGCCTCCGCGATCCCAAAGGTGAGGGCGCTTTTCGCAGTCGTCACGACGGCCGAGCTCACGGCGGTCGCTCGGTTGGCGCTTGCGGCGCGCGGCGCCGTCGACGTGGAGCGACTGGTCCGGGCTGCGCTCGGTGAGAAGCTCGAGCTCCTCGTCGGTCCTGACGTGGGCGCGTGAGCGGGGCCGCTCGCCTCACGTAACGAGGAGCCGCGCCTCGGAGAGCGAGAGCTCGTCGCCGAGGAGCGAGACGCCGTGCGCCGCGAACCTGCGCGCGGCCAGGGTTGGTCGGACGTTGCCTTGCGTTTGCGCCCACTCGGCATGCCGGAGGAGAAGCGCGAGCTCCAGCGTGCGGCCGATGGTGAGCGCGAAGCGTCGGGCGCCGCCCTCGGTCTCGAGGAGTCCCCGTCGACTCGTGTCGGCGAGCCAGCCGCGAGCTTGCGCCATCGTCGTTCGCGCATGCCTGCCGAGGTCGGCGAGGCGCGGTTGCTGCAGGAGCGAGGTTAGCGCCGTCACCTCTTCTTCGAAGGCCTCCATCGCCCCGTCGCGCGCGACGGCTCGTAGGACGTCGAGCGAGAGCACGTTGGTCGTCCCCTCCCAAATCGGCAGGACCTGGGCGTCACGCAAGAGGGTGGGCAGGCCGGTGTCCTCGACATAGCCCGCGCCGCCAAAGCATTCGATCGCCTCGCTCACGACCGATACGGCTTGCTTCGCGGTGGTGAGCTTTGCGATCGGCGTGAGCGCCCGAAGGAGCCGCGCCTCGTGCTTGCTCGCCTCGTCGCTCTCGACCGCCCCGAGCAGCTGCGCGACTCGAAAGGCGAGGCCAAAGGCAGCCTCGAACTCTGCCTGCAGGCCCGCGAGCGTGTCGACGTGAAGGGGCTTCTCCGACAGCGGCGCACCGAACTGCGCGCGGCGCCGCGCGTAGTCACGAGCGAGCGCGAGGCCCCGACGCATGAAGCCGATCGAGCAGATCGCGTTCCACGTCCTCGTCACGTTGAGCATCGGCGCGATGTTGCGGATCCCGCTGCCAATCCCGGTCACCGGCAGCGCGAGCGCGCCGTCGAGGGTGAGCTCAGCGGTCGGCACCTTTCGCGTGCCGAGCTTGTCCTTCAGGCGGTTCACTTGAATACCGTTGAGCGCGCCGGCCTCGTCGTGTGTCTCTAGGTAGAAGAGGGTGAGCCCCCGGCCGCCCTCAGGCTCGCCCTCGGGCCGCGCGAGGGTGAGGGCCATCTCGGAGCTGACGGCGGAGGTGAACCATTTCGTTCCGTGGAGGCGATACGCGCCGGGGAGCCCAGCGACCTTGCCTCCCTCGGTCGGCTTCGCGATGGTCTCGCTCAGCCCCACGTCGGAGCCCCCGGTGCGCTCCGTCATCCATTGTCCGCTGGTCCAGGCGCGCCGTGGGTTTCGACTGGTGAGGCGCGGCACCGCCCGGTCGACGAGCGCGCCGTTACGGTGTTCGACGAGCGTCCGCGCGGCGCCGTCCGTCATCGCGAGGGGGCAGGTGTACACGTCGCTCGATGGCCCGAAGAGGTAGACGAGCGCGAACTGGTGCGTGCGGCTGTGTCGTCCGTTTGCGCGCTCGTAGGGGATGGCGACGAGCCCCTTCTCGGCCGCGATCGTCGCGGCGCGACGCCACAGGGACGTCACCTCGACTCGGTCGACGCGGTGGCCCCAGGCATCCCACGCCACGACACGAGGCTCTTCCTCGCGGGTCGCGAGCTGCTCGCGATGCAGGTCGACGGTGAGGGCACCCATCTCCTCGAGCTCGGGCTCGATCGACTCGTGCACCTCTGCCGGGAGTGTCCGCCGGAGGTGCGACTTCAGCACGTCGTCGGTGCGGTATTGGTTGTCGAGCCGGGGGGGATCCTGGAAGAACGGCATCGCTACGGCCGTACCACGAACGCTGGACGCGTTGTGCGGCGAGCGATACGCCACTTGGGCATGGTCGAGCGGGCGACTCCACAGCGGATCGTGGTCATCGGCGCCGGAGGGATCGGCGCTCCGCTCGCGTGGGCGCTGATCGAGGCGGGGGCGTCGGCGCTCACGCTCGTCGACGAGGACATGGTCGAGCTTGGTAACTTGCATCGCCAGGTCCTCTTCGAGGAGCGCGACGTGGGGCGACCCAAGACGCTCGCCCTCGCAGAGCGGCTCCGTGCACTTCGTCCCGGAGTCGATGTCCTCACGATCGAAGGCCGCGCGCTCCCAGGGACCGTGATGAGCCTCGTGCTCGGGGCCGGCGTCGTCGTCGATGCGACCGACAATTTTCCTTCGCGGTTCTTGCTCGCCGACGCCGCGCACCTCGCCTCGGTGCCGATCGTCCATGCCGCCGCCGTGCGCTGGCAGGCGACCGTGCTCGCCGTGCCGCCCGGAGGCGGCCCTTGCTACCGCTGCCTCTTCGAAGATGTGCCGACGGGGCCTGCGCCAGACTGCGCGACCGCGGGTGTCGTCGGGTCGGTGTGCGGGGTCGCGGGCGCGCTCGCCGCGGACCATGCGCTCTGCCTGCTCGAGGGAGACGCGTCCGTCGGCGGTCGCATCGTCACCTACGACGGGCTCTCCGACAGGCTCCGGTCGGTCCCGATTCGAGCGCGCTCAGGCTGTATTTTGTGCGGCGATTCACAGGAGATACTCGCTATCGACATCGAGCGGTATACACGAGGCGGGGCGTGCGCTTGAGTGTCGGCATTCCCCGCGTGAAGGTGACGCTTCGCATTGCGACAGCTCCGATGGGCCGTCGTGGCGGCGGCGCCCGTTGCGGGAAACGACGGTGGCTTCGATGCTGAGCCCCGAGGACTTCGCTCGCTACGGGCGGCAGATCTTGCTCGCCGAGGTTGGGCGTGAAGGTCAAGCACGCCTGAAGCACGGGGTCGCGCGCGTCGGGGGGGAGACGCTCGCACACCGAGTCGCCGCTCTGTATGCCGAGCGAGCGGGCTTCGCGACCATCGAAGAGGCTCCCATCGACGTCGAGTCGCTGGCTCCTCCGTCGAGCTGCGCGCGGTCCGTGACGCGAGAGATCCTCGCGGGCGCCCGTGCGGCGACGCAAGCCTTCCGCGAGACGACGCGAGGCCAAGAGGTCTCGCGATGAGGCGGGGGCGGATTTCCGCGACAGCTCAGGTACGCCTCGCTGCGGCGCTCGGTCTCGGGCTCATGGGGGTTGCCCGCGACGCCAACGCCGACCTGCGGTCGGAGGCCTCGCGCCTCGCCGCCCGGTATCGCGAGCTTGGGGCGACCGTCCTCAAGGCCGAGAGCCACTTCTTGTCTGCAGGGCGTAGCGTCCGGGTGAGGACGAGCCTCTCGCCGACGACGAACACGCCTTGCCTCACGTGGATCGCGCTCGGAGTGCGAGGCGCGGCGTTTTCCCTCGAGCGCCTCGCCTCGGACGACGCTGCGCTGGTGGCACCAGGGCATGGTGAGGATGGTCCCGAGCCCGAGGACGAGCTCGAGGGGCAAGGCGCGCCGCTCATCGAGCGCTCGACGCGCGCGGGCGTCGCGGCGCTGACGTCGTGCTTCGACTCTGCGCCGAAGGGAGGGCTCGACGTCGGTCTCGTTCTCGCTTCGCCGCGCGGCGCGGTGGAGGTGATCGTGGTTGCCCATCGAGGCGGCTTGCCGCCGGTCGACGAGGTTATCCTCGAGCGCGCGCAAGGCCCCATCCCCGAGCTCGTCGAGCCCCTCCCACCGTTGCCGGTGGCGCTCCTCGCCGAACGCGCGCGGTCGCTGAGCGAGCAGGCGAGGCGCGACGGCGCGGGCGCGGTGGTGTCGAGCGTCATGCCCTCCCGCGCCGATGGAACGGGCGAGCGGGCCGTTCGCCTCGAGCCTGGCTGTCATCGGCTCACGCTGGTCGCGGACTCGGGCGGCGAGCCCGCCGATCTCGACGTCGAGCTCCGTACGCGCGGTGGGGCTGAGCCATTTCGCGTCGATCGCTCCCACGCCTCCGATGCGCGGCTCGAGCTCTGCCTCGACGAGGCCCGAGCCTTCGAACTTCGGTGGGCGGGCGCAGGCGGTGCGCTCGATGTGATGTTGCTCGACGCGCACTTCGAGCGGCCGACGCTTCCCGGGACGTGGTCTCCCGCGGCGCGTGCGGCCGTGGCGTCGGTCCTCTGGCGTCGTCGTGCGCCGCGCCTCGGCGCTCCGTCTCTTGAGTGGCGCGGCGTCGCAGGGACGACTCGCGTGCCGCTGCGCATCGAGCCAGGCGCCTGCTACGTCGTGGGGCTCGCGGTGACTCCGGGCGATGCTCGGGACGCCTTCGAGCCCGGCGGAGAGGAGGCAGGGGCAGGCGCTCGCTTGGTCGTCCAAGTGGGCCTTGAGTTCTATCAAGATGTCGCCCAGGAGGTCCCCCGCGGCGCGGCCGTCGCGTTCTGTGCCGGTGCGAGCTCGCTGGCGGGCGTCACCGTCGAGGCGCACGGGACGCGCGTCCTGTCTCGCGTCGCGGTTTGGCGCCTTCGAGGTCCGTCTCCATGAGGCTCCGACCCCTCTTACTCGTCCTCTTCGTGGGCTGCGCGCCGGCTACGGCTTCGTGCCCGAAGCCTCTGCAGGTTGACGCGCGGCCATTCGACGGCGGGCCGTTGCTCGCCGAGCCTGTCGCGAGGGCAGAGAGGCTCGGAGCTGTGCGCGCCGAGCTGCTCGTGGCGAAGGTCGCGAACGAAGACGAAGAGTTCGGGCGTTTCCTCACGGTCTCCCAGGACCGCTGCGTCGCCGTCGTCGCGCGGACCGGCAGCAGCTTGCGAGACATCGACGCCTTCGTTTTCGACGAGGCCGGCGACCTCCTCGCGGCCGACGAAGCGCCATCGTCGGGCGCGGCCGTGATGGTGTGCCCTCCTCACCCCGAGCGGCTCTACGTGGCGCTGCGCGTGATGAGTGGCATGGGCATGGTCGGCGTCGCGGCGCTCGATGTCCCTCCGGCGGCGGCCGACGCGGTCGCGCGCGCGCTCGAGGTGCGGGGTAGACCCGGACAAGACACCGGGAAGCTCGCGGCCTGGCCCGGGCTCGAGGCTCGGCTTCGGGCGAGGCGTCAAGCGCTCGGCGGCACTTGGGAGGACATTCGCCGCGTCGAGGTGCCCCTCGATCCCCACGCGCCGACGATCGTCTCGACCGTGGTGGAGAGCGGCCGCTGCGTCGATGCCTTCGTCCTCGGGGACGAGGGGGTCGCGAGCTTCGCCTTCGACGTCGTCGACTCACGCGGGCGCGCGGTGGCGCACGGGCGAGGCGTGGGCGCCGAGCAGAGCGCGACGTTGTGTGCGGTGAGCCCTCAGTCGGTCGCGTTCGAGCTCCTCCCGCGCGGGGCGATCGGTCGCGCGGCGCTGATCCTCGGGCGTTCGAACGTCGGCGCGTCTCGCGAGCTCGCGCTCCGCTCGGACGTGGTCGGGCTCGAGTCACTTCTGCACCTCGATGGGGCGCTCGAGGCGCATCGGGCTCGCACGGCCGGGCTCGCGCTCGGCTCCGCGACGCGGGCCGGGGAGGGGACCGCGATGGTAGGCCGCGTGGCGTCGATCCCCGTCACGACTCCGCAAGGCTGCTCGAGGCTCGACGTCGTCGGCGGTGCTCCACTCGGTCGCTTCCTTACCGAGCTGTGGTCACCGGAAGGGCGTCTCCTCGACGCCTCCGAGGGAGGCGCTTCGTCACCGCTCTTCCGCTGTTCGTTGTCGCCCGAGGCACTCCGGGTCGAGGTGTCGGCCCTCGGTGAGCCAGGCCCCTTCGTGGTCGAGCTTCGTTCGGGGGGCATTCCAGATCCGGTGTTGACGGAGGCTCCTGTGGTGACGTCGCGCCTGCTGCAGGAACTCGACTCGCCGCTCTCGCCAGCCGAGCCACGCGCCGCGGTTGGCGCGGTGCGCATCGACCTCGAGGCCCAGCGGGCACTCGAGCGTCCCATGGCCTTTCCCGCGGGCTGCTCGAGGTGGAGGCTCGCCGCCGACTCGAGCGTCTCGCTCGCGGGCGAGCTGTTCTTGCCGAGCGAGGCGAACGCACGCGCGCTCTACGGAAGCGGCTCGCTCTCGACGGAGGTGTGCACCAAGGTCCCCCTCGTGGGTCGGCTCAGAGTTCGCGCCTCAGCGACTACCGTCGCCCTCTCGCTCGTCACGCCCCGCGACCGATAGAACGCGTTCTACGAGGCTCCGCGCGCGGTCACTTGCGCCGCGTCACCATCAGGTGCGGCTTGTCCGAGCGGTCGAGGTACCCGAACCTGAAGCTGAGCGGCCGCTCGGGCTTTGCGGCCCAGAAGCGCTTCATCTCCTTCGCGCCGTCTTCCGTCGTTGGGATTCGGGGGCCGCTGAAGCTGCCCCACACCTCCTGCACGTAGCCGCGGAAGTCGGCGTCCTTCGGGAGCGGCGCGGTCGAGTCCGACACGATGAACGCCGCGTGCTTCAGTACGTACTCTCGGATGCGGCTGAAGTCGTGGCGCCAGAGCAAGTAGCTCGCCGCCTTGATCATCATGCTCACGTCGCCCTTCGCCGCGAGGTGCGCCGACAGCGACGGGTCGTTCTTCATGTGCGGGTTGTCGAGGTTGAAGGCGATGTGGCGGTGAAAGCGGACAGGGCCCTCTTTCCCCTTCGGCTTGAAGCCGATCTCGACGTGGCTGAACGCCTCGGGGAAGTCGCCGTCTTGCCAGGTCCGCGCGCGCCGCGCCGCAGTCCCGGTCTCCTTCGCGAGCTCCTCCTCGCTGAAGTAGTGGACCGCCCCGTCTTGCTCGAGGCGGAAGTAGCGCAGCGACACCGGCTCGAGGTCGTGAATCGCGAGCCCGACCATGTGAAAGCTGAGCTCCTGCGGAAGCTCACCCGTCATCATCTTTTGGAGCGTCTCGCTCATGCTGAACTTGCTCTCGCCGTAGAGCTCGTCGAGGCGTACGCGGAGCTTTCGCAGCGTCGCGATCAGCGTCTTCGGCTGGATGTCTCGCACGCGCCGCAGGTCACCCGACAGCTCGAGCGACACGGTCGTGTACTCGTCGGCGTTCGGGTAGGTGGTGAGCATCGTCGTGTTGTCGCCGCCCGCGAACGGGTAGACGACCTTCTTCGGCACCTCGGCCGGCACGAGCGACGTGAGGAACGGGCGCGCGACATAGAGCCAGTCTTTCTTGTAGGCGTCGATCTTCGGAGCGAGCTCGCGGCAGTGCTCTTCGATCGCCGCGGCGAGCTCCGGCTTCACCGCGGCGTCGCCGCCACAGGTGACGAACCGGTAGAGAATCTTCACCTCGTCGGCGTAGTTCTTCCCACCGCCCTCGAGAGCCAACGGCTTGGCTGCGGAAGGCGGCTCGGCCGCCTTCGCGACGGGTTCGGCGGTCTTGGGCTTCGGCTGGGGCGCCTCGACCGGCGGCGGAGGCGAGCCGCAGGCGAAGACCGCAGCGAGACAGGGCACGAGGGCCCGGCGGAACCAGTCGGCACGCATCGCTACGGTGTTTCGCAAGGTTTCCTCGGAAAGGCAAGCAAGCCGCGAGCCTCGGTCACAGCCGATGGTGCGCGGGATGACCTTCCTCGACCGCGACGAAGGTCCCGCGGCAGATCGCGGTCACACGCCGCTCGGGCTCGGGGTCGGTCGGTCGACGGAGGACTTCTGCCTCGAGCGTCGCCTCGACGACGACCCTTGCGCCGGTCACCTCCACCACGCGCGCGGTGAGCTCGACCGCGCCTCGAAGCGGAGTCGGGCGACGCAGCGTGACGTGAAAGTCCGCCGTCACGGTGCATGGGGGGCTCGCCTCGCCCCGCAAGCGCATCAGGTGGTAGGCCGCGGCCCAGTTCGAGTGACAGTCGAGGAGCACTCCGATGATGCCGCCGTTCAGCACCTCTCCGAAGGCGGCGTGATGTGTCTCCGGCTCGAAGCGCGCGGTGAGCTGCTCGCCGTCCTCCGACACGAAGCTCCTCAGGCCGAGGCCACGCGGGTTTGCGGGGCCGCAGCCGAAGCAGCCGTTCGTCGCGGCGTAGCGCTCCTGGAGCGAGCGACGAGGCTCGCCCGCGCTCATTTCGCGAACGCTTGCTCGAGGATGCGCTCTTGCTCGAGGAGGTGCGCGGCCTTGCTGCCTGTCGCGGGGCTCGCGCTCGCGTTCCGGCTCACGACGCCCGCGAGCGGGAGCCTTTCGCCGAGGTGCCTGGGCAGCGTCGCTTGCACGTAGAACCATGGCCCATTGTTCCACGGCTCCTCCTGGACCCAGACGAGCGGCGTGCCGTCTGGAAACGCGGCGAGCGCGTCGAGGATCTCACCGTTCAGCGGGTAGAGCTGCTCGAGGCGAAGGATCGCGACATCGTCGATGTTTCGCTCGAGCCTGCGCTTCGCGAGGTCGTAGTAGACCTTGCCGCTGCAGAGAAGGATCTTGCGCACCTTCTTCGGATCGACGACCTCGTCACCGATCGCGCGCTGAAAGCGACCTTCGGTGAGGTCGGTCAGGGTCGAGACGGGCTTCGGTCCTTCGGCGCCGTACGCCGCGCGAAGCAAGCTCTTCGGCGTGAAGATCACGAGAGGCTTCCGGTAGCGACGCACGATCTGCCTGCGCAGCACGTGGAACAGCTGGGCCGGCGTCGTCAGGTTGCAGACCTGGATGTTGTCCTCCGCGCAGTTCTGGAGGAAGCGCTCGATGCGCGCGCTCGAGTGCTCGGGACCCTGGCCCTCGTACCCGTGGGGGAGGTAGAGCACGAGCCCGGAGAGTCGCATCCACTTGTCCTCGCTCGAGCAGAGGAACTGGTCGACGATCACCTGCGCGACGTTGAGGAAGTCGCCGAACTGCGCCTCCCAGATCACGAGCTTGTCGGGCGAATCCAGGCTGTAGCCGAAGTCGAAGCCGAGCACCGCTTGCTCGCTGAGCGGGCTGTTGCACGATTCGTAACGCCCCTGCGATGGGCGGAGGTGGTTCAGCGGGGTGTGGGGCGCACCGGTCTCCTGGTCGAAGAGCACGGTGTGACGGTGGCTGAACGTACCGCGGTGCACGTCCTCGCCCGAGATGCGGATGTCGTGGCCCTGAGCGACGAGCGTCGCGTAAGCGAGGAGCTCCGCCGTGCCCCAGTCGAACGGCTCGCCGGCGGCGAGACGCTGGTGCCTCTGCTGCAGAATCGCGAGCACCTTCTTGTGGGCGCGGAAACTCTCGGGGACGAAGTTTACGGCCTTCGAGAGGGCCAAGAGCTCCTCGCGCGACACGGCCGTCACGGCCTCGGGCGCGCTCGCGTCCGCGCCGCCCGAGTACCCTTGCCAGACGCCGCCCATCGTATCGGGCGCAGGAACGAAGCCCTTCTTTTTCACCTCGTCGAGCGCCTCGGCGAGCGCGTGTCGCCGGCGCGTGCCGATGTCGTCGGCGACCTGCTGATCGATCTGTCCGAGCTCGATCAAGCGGCGCACGTACATCTCGCGCACGGTGGGCTTGCGATCGATGATGCGGTACATCCGCGGCTGCGTGAAGCGCGGCTCGTCGCCCTCGTTGTGGCCGTGGCGACGGTACCCGTAGAGGTCGATGAGCACGTCCTTACGGAACTGCTGACGCCACTCCATCGCGAGGTGCGCGACCTGCGCGACCGCCTCTGGATCCTCGCCGTTCACGTGGAAGACAGGGACGTTCAGCATCTTCATGATGTCCGACGCGTAGCGCGTCGAGCGCGCGTCGCTCGGATCGGTCGTGAACCCGACCTGGTTGTTGACGATCACGTGGATCGTCCCGCCGGTCGCGTAGTTCGGCAGCCCGCACATGTTCAGGGTCTCGGTGTTGACGCCCTGCCCGACGAACGCCGCGTCCCCGTGGATGAGGATCGGCACGATCGCTCCCCGACCCGTGTCCTGGCGGCGGTCTTGCTTCGCACGGACGCGCCCCTCGACCACCGGGTTCACAAACTCGAGGTGGCTCGGGTTGAACGTCATCGTGAGGTGCACGCGCTTCCCGCTCGCGGTGAGGCGATCGTTCGAGAACCCGAGGTGGTACTTCACGTCGCCGCGCCCGAGGTAGCGCTCGGCGTCCTTGTCCTCGAAGGCGTAGAAGATCTCCGAGAGGCGCATCTCGATCGTGTTGACCAGGACGTTCAGGCGTCCGCGGTGCGCCATCCCGAACACGAACTCGTCGACGCCGAGCTCGGCCCCGCGCTCGATGATGAGATCGAGCATCGGGATCAGGCTCTCGAGGCCCTCGAGCGAGAAGCGCTTCGTCCCGGGCGCGTAGCTCTTGTGGATGAACTGCTCGAGGTTCTCGGCGTCCGAGAGCTTGGTCAAGAGCTGCACCTGCGCTGCGCGATCGAGCGGGGCCCGATTGTTCGAGGCCTCCATGCGGGTCTGCAGCCAGCGCCGCTCCTCGCCGTCCTCGATGCTCCGGAACTCGACGCCGATCGCGCCGCAGTACGTCTGGCGAAGCCGCGCGACGACCTCCGCGACGGTCTGCGCCTCCGAGCCCGCGAGGTCGAGGCCGCCGGCGACCGAGGCGAGCTCGGACTCGCCGATGCCATAGCTCGTGGGGTCGAGCTCGTGCGAGAGCGCGGGCGGGTCCTCGAGCGGGTTCAGGTGGGCTGCGAGGTGACCCACGGTGCGGTACGCGTTGACGAGCTTCTGAACGCGCGCGGTGAGCGACGCCGAGGTCTCTTCCATAGCGCGAGCGTGCCCGTTCGTCTGGTGACCGATGCCCCGCGGCGCATCTGCTCGAGCTTGAGCGGCGTCTCCTCGCGGGCCAGCGCCGTCGCCGGTCAGGGCGTCGAAGTAACGACGCCAGCTCTCGTCCACGAGCCGCGGGTTTTCGAGGTAGTGCGCGTAGAGCTCGTCCACCAAGCCCTGGTTGATGCCGAAGTCGCTCGCCATCGCTTCTCTCCGAACGTCGATCGAGCGGTCCCATGCACGTGGGACCGCCCCCCGCTCCGGGCGGGGTCGACGTTGTATCACGTCACGGAGCGGTTGCCCGCGCCTTCGCGCGTGACGTCGTGTTGCGCTCGACGGGCGCGAGGTCCGCGGCGAGCGTGCGGAGGCCTGCAGGTGTCGCCCGTGACGCGCCATCCGCTGCCGCTCCGCCCCGCGCTCGCCCGTGCGTGGGCCCTCGTCGCGGCGGCGCTGTGCGTCCCCTCGCAGCTGGGCGGGCTCGCTCATCATCTGCTCGTCGGTCACGCCGTGTGTCCCGAGCACGGTGAGCTGGTGCACGAGCTCGGGGAGCACGGCGCGACCGCCTCAAGGCTCGCTCGGGGGACGTGCATGCGGCGGAGACGCTCGACGAGAGCGCGCCGTCCTCGAGCCCGGCGCTCGGTCGCCTCGACGTGATCGAGGACGACGACGCGCACGACCACTGCACGCTCGACGTCGCCCGGGCCAGGCGGTCCGAGCGAGTCTCCCGGGGCAGCCTCACCCTGGGACCCGAGCTCAGCGCTCCACCGTACGAGACGTCGCGCTCGACGGCGCTTTCGTCGCTCGTGCCGCCCTTGCTCACCCGCAGCGAGCGGCTCCTCTTGGCGCGGAAGAGCTCGTCCCCATCGGTCCGGCGTCCCCTCGGTCGACACGCCTAGCCGCAGCCCTCGCGGAGCGGAAGCGCGCCGAGCTCGGTCGGCGGCTCTCCGTCGAGGTCGAGGCCTGCGAGGGGCGTACGACCTCGGCCGATGCGCGCGCTTGCGTTGCGTCAGCGACGAGCGCCGAAGAGGTCGTGCACCGCTGCCATCATGGAGGGCCTTCGGGGTGGGGCGCGCCGAGCGACGCGGCTTTACGCGTCCCCGAAGCGTGCGTATCCCCGTCGCATGACGAACGACACGTTCGAGCGCTTCGCGGCACGCTCGCTCCACCATGCCGCGCTCGACTGCACGCTCGACTGGAGCCGCGCCGGCTTCGATGCCTCGGAGGTCGCGGGTCTTGGGCCCGAGCTCTCGCGCGCCCTCGACGCCATGGCCGAGCTCGAGGGCGGCTCGATCGCCAATCCCGACGAAGGGCGACGGGTCGGGCACTACTGGCTGCGCGCACCCGAGCTGGCTCCCGACGGTGCTCTACGCGCTGCGATCGAGGAGACGGGCGTGCGCGTCCGCTCGCTCGCGGCGTCGATCCAGGACGGTACGCTCGCTTCGCCCACCGGCGCGCGCTTCCGGCACGCACTCGTGGTGGGGATCGGCGGTTCGGCGCTCGGCCCACAGCTCGTCATCGACGCGCTCGGGGTCGCTTCGGGGACCGACGGCGCGCTCGACGTCCGCTTCGCCGACAACACCGATCCCGACGGCTTCGAGCGGCATCTCGTGCGGCTGGCTGGAGAGCTCGGGGCCACGTTGGTCGTCGTAATCTCGAAGTCGGGCGGGACCAAGGAGACGCGCAACGGCATGCTCGAGGTCGCGGCGGCCTACGCTCGCGCGGGGCTCGACTTTGGGGGGCATGCGGTCGCGATCACGCAGGCCGGCAGCGAGCTCGACCGGCACGCGCGAGAGAATGGCTTCCGCGCGACCTTGCCGATGTGGGACTGGGTCGGCGGGCGCACGAGCGTGACCTCGGCGGTCGGCCTCTTCCCAGCGGCGCTCGCCGGCGTGGACGTCGCCGCGCTCCTCGACGGAGCGGCAGCGATGGACAGGCTCACCCGCGTCCGTGACCCCCTCGCGAACCCGGCCGCGCTGCTCGCCGCGGCATGGCACCTGCTTGGGGATGGGCGCGGTCGGCGCGCGATGGTGATGCTCCCCTACAAGGACCGCCTCGAGCTATCGTCTCGCTACCTGCAGCAGCTGGTGATGGAGTCGCTCGGGAAGCGAGAGGATCGTGCGGGCAACGTCGTCTCGCAGGGTCTCACTGTCTACGGAAACAAGGGCTCGACCGACCAGCACGCCTATGTGCAGCAGTTGCTCGACGGGCCAGACGATTTCTTCGTCACCTTCGTCGAGATCCTCCGCGACCGACGCGGGGAAGACCTCGAGGTCGAGGCGGGTATCACGAGCGGTGACTACCTCTCGGCGTTCCTCCAGGGCACCCGAAAGGCGCTCGCGACTCGCGGAAAGCGGTCGCTCACGCTGACGTTCGGGGTGCTCGACGCGCGCACGCTCGGGGCCTACCTCGCGCTCTTCGAGCGGGCAGTGGGGCTCTACGCAGAGTTGATCGGGATCAACGCCTACCATCAGCCGGCCGTCGAGTCCGGGAAGCGCGCCGCCGCGGCCGTCCTCGCGCTCCAGGTCCGCGCAGTCGCGTGCCTTCACGCGGCCTCGCAGGACGGCCTCACGGCGGGTGAGCTCGCCATGTCCCTCGGCACCGACGACGCCGACGCGCTCTTCGTCGCGCTCCGCCACCTCGCCGCGAACGGCCGCGTTACGATGACGAGCGACGGGGACCCGCTCCGCACGCGCTTCGCGGCTCGCCGTTAGGCGCTCGTCAGCGCTCGAGCGACTCCCAGAACGTGGCCATGTCGGGGAGAAGCGGCGCCTCGATGCGGATGCGGCGTGCGTCTTCGGGATGGTCGAGCTCGAGCTCTGCGGCGTGCAGCGCGTGGCGCTCGAGTTCGAGCACGGCGAGGTCCTCGTCGGTCAACACGCGATCGGCGGCGCGCTGGTGGATCGTCTCGTCGGGGCCGTAGAGTTTGTCGCCGACGATGGGCATGCCCATCGCCGCGAGGTGGAGGCGAATCTGATGCTGCCGTCCGGTGTGGAGCGTGCATCGGAACATCGCGTAGGTTCGCCCGCCGCGCCGCCGCACCTCGAGACGCTCGAAGGTCGTCGCCGCTTCGAGGCCCTCGCCGGGCGCTGCGATACGCATCTTCACCCGGGTGTGGCTCGTGGGGTCGAGCTCGAGCGGAAGCTCGCACGTACGCCGCTGCCAGTCGGGGCAGCCCCAGGCGATCGCGAGGTAGCGCTTCAGGACGTCGCGGCGCTCCTCGAACTGAACCTTGACCGAGCGGTCGGCTGCGCGCGTTCGAGCGAGGAGGAGCACGCCGCTGGTCTCGCGGTCGATTCGGTGGAGCAGCGTGAGCCGATCCTTCGGGCGCTGCGCCGCGAGGAGCGATGTCACGGTACTTCTGTTGTGCCGAGCGGTGGGGTGGACCGCGACGTTGGGCGGCTTGTTGATCGCCAGCAACTCGGCATCCTCGTAGATCACCGCGAGTTCGACGTCCGTGTGCGGCTCGTCCCATGCCTCGCGCCACAGGATGATGCGCTCCTCGGTCCGCACGCGGTGGTTCTTCCGAAGCGCCGCTCCGTCCGAAGTGAACGCGCCGAGCTCGACGATTCGCTGGGTGCGCGTGCGGCTCGTCGCGCGTAGCTGGGTCTGCACGAAGCGATCGAGCCGCATCCCCGCGAGTTCCGGGGGCACGCGTAGCACCCGCATCACCGCCTCCTCGCCGAGCGTCGCAGGACGCACGATTCCCTCGGTGCGCGCGGCGAAGCGCTCCTCGCGTAGGTCCATCGGGTCGGCTCTTCGAGTCATGGCGGCCCCGACGAGGATGCACTATGGCCACCGCCATGCGCATCCTGATGGTCACCTCCGAGCTCGCCCCCATCGCCAAGGTGGGAGGGCTCGCGGACGCGGTCGCGGCGCTGGCGAAGACGCTGGGTCGGCTCGGTCATGACGTCACGGTCGCGCTGCCTCGCTACAAGGTCATCGAGGAAGCGGGGCTCATGTTGGCCCGGCGGCTCGTCCCGCTCAAGCTGCCGACGTCCGAGGCGTTCACCTTCGACGGTCGCTTCGCTCCGGGCGTGCAGCTGCTGCTGCTCGACATCCCCGGCCTCTACGACCGCGAAGGCATCTACGATCACGAGGGCCAGGCTCACCCGGACAACCTCCGTCGCTTCGGGCAGTTCTGCCAGGCGATCGCCGCTCACGCCGAGAAGCGCGCGGCCTCGGGAGAACCCTATGACGTTGTGCACCTCCACGACTGGCATGCCGCGCTTGCGGCGCCGCTCATCGCGGGCCGGCGCGCGGTCGTCGGCAACGGGCCGCGCACCGTGCTCACCATCCACAACGCGGCGCACCAGGGCCTCTTCCCGATCGACGAGGCCGTCGCGCTCGGCTTCGACGCGGCGACGCTCACTGCTTCGGACGGCGTGATGAGCGCGCTCGGCACCGGCGTCGCCACCGCGGACGTTGTGACCACCGTCTCGACGACCTACGCGCGCGAGCTCGCGTCGGCTGACGGAGACGCCGTCGGCGCGCTCCTCCGCGCGCGGAACGCCCCAATCGTCGGCGTCACGAATGGCGTCGACTACGCGACTTGGAGCCCGTCGACCGACCCGCACCTCGTCGCGCGCTACGACGCGGAGGACGCGGCGAACAAGGGCCGCTGCAAGGCGTCGCTCCTCGCCGAGCTCGAGATGACGGTCGACCCTGCGCTGCCGCTCTTCGTCGCGCTTGGGCGGGTCTCGTCGCAGAAGGGGAGCGATCTCCTCGCCGAGGCGTTGCCGCAGATCGCCCGCGGCCCCGCGCAGATCATCGTGGCAGGGGAGGGCGAGCCCGAGCTCGAGGCGAGGCTCATCGCCGCCGTCGAAGAGTGCCCGGACGCCGCCATTTACTTGGGTCACGTCTCCGAGGCGATGACGCACCGCTTGCTGGCCGCGGCCGACGCGGTCCTGATGCCTTCGCGGTTCGAGCCCTGCGGGCTCGTGCAGCTCTACGCGCAGCGCTACGGGGCCGCACCCATCGTTCGCGGGACGGGCGGCCTCCTCGACACGGTGGTCGACTGCGACGCGGCGCTCGCGACGGGTACCGGCTTCGTGTTCGACGACGCCACCGGTGAGGCGCTCGGGGCCGCCGCGGCTCGGGCTACGAGCGCGATGCGAACCGCCCGCTGGGGCGAGTTGCGCCGCCGGATGATGCGGCTCGACCGCTCTTGGGAGCGCCCGGCGAGGCAGTACTTGAGGCTCTACCAAGCCCCGGCCGCACCGGCCTCCGAGCGTGTCGAGGTCGCACCGCCCGCTCCGCCGGCGTGACGCCGCGGCTCGCGGAGCCCGGTCGGCGCGTCGTTTGCGTTGTCCCCGAGCCTCTCTCGGTGCGATGCTCTTGAAGAGTCTACGCATGGGAGAAGCAGCGCGATGAAAGAACCCGTTGGGCGTCACAAGACCTGGCGGCATTGGCTCTTGGGGGCGGCTGGACTCGGCGCGCTCGTCTCCGTCGGTTTCGCCGGCTGCGCGCTCGACCGTAGCGGGACCATCCCGCGAGACTGTACGGTCGACACCCAGTGCGACGACCAGAACCCGTGTACCGTCGACGTCTGCTCCGACAACGGCCTATGCGGTCACGAGCCCAACGACGACGTCGCGCTGCCCCAGGTCGAGGGCGACTGCCGCTACGCAAGCTGCGAAGACGGCGAGCCCGTCGACGTCAGCGATACGGCCGATTTCTCGGACGACGGCGAGAGCTGCACAGTCGACTCGTGCCAGAACGGGCAAGACACGCACGCTCCGCGCGCGGACGGCGCCGGCTGCACCGTGGGTGCCAACTCCGGCACCTGCGCCGCGGGCAAGTGTCAGGTCGAGTGCACCGCCGCCGATAAGCCGGCGAAGTGCGACGACCAGAACCCTTGCACCGAGGATAGCTGCAACCTGGGAGCGGGCTACTGCGCGCATGTCCCGCTCGACGGGGTAAGCCCCGCCGCAGGCGAGCAGGTGAAGGGCGACTGCCGGGTCAAGGTGTGCTTGGCCGGCAAGGTCGGGGAGGCTGCCGAGAACTCCGACCTACCCGAGGACCAGAACCCCTGCACCGCAAACGTGTGCAGCGAGGGTATGGCGTCGAACCCGAACCAGCCGCTCGACTTTGCGTGCTCTGCGCAGGACGATCCACTGAAGAAGGTGTGCAACGACGCGGGCACGTGTGTGCAGTGCAACACGCCGAACGCATGCCACCCGGCGATCGATTTCGTTCAAGGGGATGACCTCAAGAAGGCGCACCCGGAGTGCTACAAGCGCGCCTGCAACGCCAACGTCTGCGGCTGGGAGTACACGCCCGACGGCACGCCGCTCAGCCTCAACGCGAAGGTCGACAAGGTCGATGGGCTCACGGGCGCGTACACGCAGGTGAAGGGCGACTGCAAGGAGCTCCAGTGCGACGGCAAGGGCCTCACGAAGCTCGTGAACCTGCCGAACACCGGTGTCACCGCCGATCTGCCCGACGACCTCAATGTCTGCACGAAGAACGTCTGCACGGACGGCGTCCCGTCGAACCCGGCGGAGCCCGCCGTCGTCACGACGTGCGGCGCGAACAACGCGCTCTACTGCGACGGCAACGGCAGCTGCGTCGACTGCGTAGGCGACGCGCAGTGCCCGGACGACTCGACCTTCTTCTGCCGCGACGACTTCTGCGACGTCGCGACGAAGACCTGCAAGGTGAAGGCGAAGAAGCCTGCGGGGACGCCCGTCCCGCAGCAGGTGGCGGGCGACTGCCGCGAGGTCCAGTGCACCGCCATGGGCGGCACCATCAACGCGGTGAAGAACACCGACTTGCCCGATGACAACAAGCAGTGCACGAAAAACGTCTGCACCAACGGGACCCCGTCGAACCCGAACGAGGCCGCTGGGCTCGCATGCACCCAGGACATGGGCAAGGTGTGCGATGGCGCCGGCGCCTGCGTCGAGTGCAATGCCGTCTCCGTCGCCAGTAACTGCCCGGCCGCGGTCGACTGCCAATCGCCGAGCTGCGTCATGGGCAAGTGCACCGTGGTGAACGACCCGGCGACCTCCGACTGCGACAGTCAGGTGTTGGGCGACTGCAAGACGAAGAGGTGCACCGGGATGGGGGCGTGCAACGCCGTCGGTGTCGCCAATGACCTCGACGTGCCGAACGACAACAACGCCTGCACCACGGACACCTGCTCGATGGGGGTGACCGTGTTCAGCCCCAAGGCGTCGAACACTCAGGTCGTGGGGAGCTGCGATAACGCCACCGGCTGCGCCAACGGACCGTGCGCGTGTGACGCTTCGGTCTGCAAGTCCCGAAACGGTGGCATGTGCGCCAACGGAACGACCTGCGTGTCCGGCTTTTGCGCGGACGGGTTCTGCTGCAACACCTCGTGTACCGGGGCGTGCGCGGCGTGCGCGACCGCGAAGGGCGCGGTGACCAACGGCACCTGCGCCGCCGCGGCGGTGAAGGGCGCTCAGGACGCCGGGAGCTGCGACGACGCGGCCGGGATGTGCGACGGCACCGACAAGTGCACGTGCGACGCGGTTGGCGCCTGCAAGGTGAAGATCGGTGAGGCGTGCCTCGCCAACGCCGAATGCGCGAGCGGCTTTTGCGCGGACGGGTTCTGCTGCAACGCCGCGTGCACCGGCGCGTGCTCCGCTTGCTCGCTCGCGACGGGCGCCACCGCGAACGGAACCTGCACCGCCAACGCCGTGAAGGGGATGACCGACGCCGGAGCCTGCGACGCGGCCGCCGGCAACTGCAACGGGATGCAGCCCTGCGTCTGTGACGCGGCGGGGGCTTGCAAGGTCGCGCTCGGCAAGGCGTGCACGATGGGCTCGCAGTGCGCGAGCGGCTTCTGCGCGGACGGCGTCTGCTGCAACGCGGCCTGCAACGGCGGCTGCGACGCCTGCTCGGTCGCGGCCGGCGCGGCGGTCGATGGGACCTGCTCGGTCGACGCGGTCACGAACGCGACGGACGCGGGGGCGTGCGATGCCGTGACGGCAAGCGAGTCGTGCGTCGGTCCGCCCTGCATGTGCGACATGAACGGCACCTGCAAGGGCGACCTCGGATCGATGACCACGAACGCCGCCGACTGCCTGAGCGGCTTCTCGGCGGACGGCGTCTGCTGCAACGAGGCCTGCACCGGAACCTGCGCCCGCTGCGACTCCATGAGCGGCATGTGCATGGCCAAGGCGGTCATGAACATGGTCGATCCGATGACCTGCGATGCCATGAATGGCAACTGCGGCGCGAACTCGGGATGCAGCTGCAACGCGATGGGCATGTGCCTGCTCGCCCAAGGGGGGAGCTGCGCCATGGCTGGCCAATGCGCGAGCGGCACGTGCACGAATGGGACGTGCGAGTGACCTGCGGCTCGTGCGTCGATTAGCGATCGGCCTGGCCCTCGCCCTCCACGTCGTGGGTTGCGGCGACGTCGTCGATCCACCGGGTCGCCGTCTCGCCGCGGAGCCCTCGGGGACGGCGAGCTGGCTCGTGGCTTCCGCACCATCCTCCGACGCTGCGCCGCCGATCGCGGCGGGAGCTGCGCTGGCGAGCACGGTCCCGTTCCCCGGTCGCGTCGCGAGCATCGCGATGCGCACCTGGGTCTACCAGGAGCCCGACGAGGATTCGCAGAAGCTCGGCTACCTGCGCGCAGGGGCGGTCGTCGGGCGCGCGGCCGCACCTTCGGGCACGCGCGAGTGTGCGGGCGGTTGGTACCGCATCGACCCTCGCGGCTACGTCTGCGTCGGCAAGGGTGCTTCGCTCGACGTCGAGCACCCGATCGTGAAGACCGCTCACCGCCCGCCTCGGCGCGGCGAGCCGAACCCTTACCACTACGTCATGAGCGCCGCGCCGGCCCCGCACCTCTACTTCAAGCTGCCGACCGAGGACGAGCAGCGCTACGCGGAGGGCAAGGATCGCGACCGAAGCGTGGGACTCCGTGGAGCGCACGTGCGAGCGGCGCTCGGTGCCCCCGACGAGCCCCCGGCCTCGTGGCTCTCCGGCGACCCGCTCCCGAAGCCATACGGAGCCGACGCAGCCCTCAGCTACCGCTCACACCGCGGCCGGGCGCGTGCGGCCTCCGCCTTTGGCCTCATCGCCACCTACGATTGGACGGGGCGCCCCTTCGGTCTGTCGACCGAGCTCGATCTGCTGCCGCTCGATCGCACCCGCGTGGCTCGCGTCAGCACCTTTCGCGGCGTCCTCTTCCAAGAGCCCGGCATCCCCGCGTTCGTCACCTCGTTCGCCACGCCGGTGTACCGAATGGTCGAAGGCCCGAGCGGCCCGGTCCCTCAAAAGAGTGGCGAGGCGCCGTATCGCTCGGGGTGGGCGCTCACCGGTCGAAACAACGGCTCGAGTGACGGCCTCCTCGAGACGACCGCGGGCGTTTGGCTCCCGGCGGGCAACCTTCGAGTAGGCGAGCTCCGCGAGGATCCGCAGGGCTTCGCCGAGCAGGGGTTCAAGTGGATCGACGTCTCGATCAAGAAGCAGATCCTCGTGGCCTACGAGGGGCGGCGCCCGGTCTTTGCCACCCTCGTGTCGACCGGCCGCGGCGACATGGGCGACCCCGAGACCACCACCGCCACCGTTCGCGGTGCCTTCATGATCGTGAGCAAGCACGTCAGCGGCACGATGGACGGCGACGAGTCCACGCGGGAGTCGTTCGACCTGCGAGACGTCCCGTACATTCAGTACTTCTACAAAGGCTACGCTCTCCACGGCGCCTACTGGCATGATGATTTCGGCAAGTCCCGCAGCCACGGCTGCGTCAACCTCGCGCCGGCAGACGCCGCCTGGCTGTTCGAGTGGACGAATCCCCAGGTCCCCCCTGGCTGGCACGGCGCCCTGAACCCGAACCACGGCACCCTCGTGTATACGCACGGTTAGCGGCGAGGGCCTTGACCGGATCAGAAACTTCCCGTAGGGTTCGCGCCCTTCGAGGAAAATCATGGCAGTTCACATCCGTCTTGCGCGCGCGGGCACGAGCAAGGTGCCCTTCTATCGCATCGTTGCAGCCGATCACCGTTCTTCGCGCGGTGGTCGCTTCATCGAGCGTCTCGGCACCTGGGATCCGCGTCGCAAGGAGCTCGTCTTGAACGGCGCGCGCATCCAGCACTGGCTTGGCGTCGGCGCGCAGCCGAGCGCCGTGGTCGGTCGTCTCCTCAAGCAGTCGGCGAAGTCGCAGGTCGGCTGATGGCTCGCAACGCGGACAGCTTGGCGGGTCTCGTCGAGGTGGTCGCGCGCGCGCTCGTAGACCATCCCGATCGCGTTCGGGTGGACATGAGCCGCGGCGACCGTCACCCCCGAGTCGAGCTCACCGTGGACCCCGACGACATCGGCAAGGTCATCGGCAAGGACGGCCGCACCGCGCAGTCGATGCGCGTGCTGCTGAACGCCGCCGCGACGAAGCAGGGCTTCCACCGCGCCTTCCTCGACGTGGTGGACTGAGCGCTTCGGCGGCTCGTCTCCCTTCCTTGCACCCGGACTCGAGAGCCTCCGTGCCCGAGCCCAAGATGGTCGCCGTCGCCGAGGTGGCCCGTCCACACGGCGTCACGGGTGAGGTGCGGCTCCGTGTCTACAACCTCGAGTCGGATCTGCTCCTCGGCAGACCTCCGATCGTGTTGCGACTGCCCGACGGCTCGCGTCGCCCTGACCGGCTGACCTCGGTTCGTCGCGTCGAGGGGGCCATGCTCGCGAGGCTCGACTCCGCGAGGGATCGAACCGCGGTCGAGGCTCTCCGCGGCGCCGTCGTGGAGGTGCCGCGCAGCGCGCTCGGCGAGCCGGGCGACGGCGAGGTGTACCACTGCGACCTCGAAGGCTGCGCGGTGCGGGCGGGCGTGGCGCTCGTCGGTCGAGTCGCGAGGGTCGCGTCCTACCCGACCTGCGATGCGCTGGTCGTCCAGCGACCCGACGGCGGAACGATCGAGGTTCCGCTGACCGATGCCTTCGTCGCGCGCATCGACGTCGTCGGCGAGCTCATCGAGCTGTCGAGCTTGCCCGAGTAGGCGCGTGCGCTTCGACGTCGTCACGCTCTTCCCCGAGATGTTCTCCGGGCTCGCAACGCTCGGTGTCGTCGGGCGCGCGGTGGCCTCGGGCGAGGTGTCCTTTCGCTTCAGGAGCCCGCGTGACTTCGGCCTCGGCCGTCACCAGAAGGTCGACGACACGCCCTATGGCGGCGGCGCAGGCATGGTCATGCGGGTCGACTGCATCGTGTCGTGCCTCGAGTCGCTCGACGCCGACGCACCGTGCGGTCCGGAGGGCCCTCTCTGCGGACACCGCGTGCTCATGACGCCTCGGGGGCGGCGCTTCGACCAACGGCGCGCGCTCGAGCTCGCCGCGCTCCCGGCCATCACGCTGATCTGCGGGCGATACGAGGGGGTCGACGAGCGCATTCGCGGCTACGTCGACGAGGAGCTCTCGCTCGGGGACTTCGTCCTGTCGGGCGGCGAGCTCGCGGCGATGGCGATCGTCGATGCGGTCTCGAGGCTCCAGCCCGGAGTGCTCGGCAACCCCGAGTCGCTCGCCAGCGAATCCCACTCGCCGCTCGGCGCCGGGCTCCTCGAGTATCCGCAGTACACGAGGCCGCCGGACTTTCGGGGCGCGACCGTCCCCGAGGTGCTGCTCGGCGGAAACCACGCCGCGATCGAAGCTTGGCGTCGGGCCGAGGCCGAGGCGATCACCGAGGCCGTGCGACCCGACCTCACCGGGCGCCGCAGCTCACGCTGAGGGGGCTCAAGCCCGCTCACGGTCGGGAGGCAGGGTGCGACGCCGACCGACACAAGAGGGGCGCGCTCACTTCGTGGTCACCTGGAACGGGCGGAGCCCGCGGAACGTGAAGGACGTCACCGCATCGGGGAACACGCGAGCGCGGAAGTACCCGAGGCTGACGAGCTTTCCGTCGACGACGCCCGCGGCCGCGACGTTGACCGGTCCAGGCGGCACGTCGAGCGCCGAGTACAGCCCGAGGGTGCTGGTGCTGTCCGCGTCGATGTCGGGTAGCGGAGAGTCTTCGTTGTCCGTGAAGTACGAGAGCGAGAATCGCGATTGATCGATGTCGACGACCGCGTCGACGAGGCGAACGTCGCCGCAGTCGTGGACCTCGCCCGCGAGCGCTCCGTTCCCGGCGGTGACCGTCTTCCCCAGCGCGACCTGCGGGATCAGCTGGTAGTCGTCTGAGGCGAGCGCGCGAACGTCCTTCGTGTACGTGCCATCCTTCGCCTCGTCGTTCGAGACGAAGAGGCCGTACTCGTAGATCGGCGCCCAGATGTCGCCGTCGGTGATCACCATGAGCTCGGTCTCGCTCGGCACGTTGGCGTACTCGTAGGTGCACTCGTAGCGCGTCCCGCACTTCTCGTTCTCTTCTTCGACGCCCACGCCCTTGCACGTTGCTGGCGTCGTCACCGCCGTCCCGACGAGCTCGCCCGGCTTTCCGTCGTCTGCTCCGCCGCGCAGGACCTTGTGGATCTCGATCGTGAGGTTCTTCGACTCGCAGCCGTTCGAGAAGATCTTCACGACTCCCTTCAGCGTCACCGGCTTTGACGCGGCGGTGTTCGGCGGCGACGGTTGCTTGCCCGCATCGAAGCAGGAGAGATCGGGGGCGCCTTGACCCGCGTATTCCTTGACGGTCGAAGAGCGCGTGACCTCGACGGTCTTCCCACCGGACTTCGGCGGCAGCGGCAGCGACACGCCGCAGGAGTCGATGGGGCCGCCCTTGCACGCGTTGGTGATCCCGTCCTCGGCGCAGAACGCGTCGTTGACCGGAGCGCACTTCCCAGCGCACGTCGCCGAGGTGTCGAAGCTGACCTCTCCGAGGGCGTCGCAGCCGTTGCCTCCGCCGGACGCGCTGGTCGAGCCGCTACTACCCGAGTCTCCCGAGCACGCGACGATACCGAGCGCGGTGAGGTAGCCTAAGGTCGAGACGAGGAAGGGAATTCGCATGGCGCGAGCCTACACGAATCGCCTGGACCGGGGAGACTCGAAGCGGATTTCGCCGGCGGCGCGACGTTGCGACGCCTCCTCAGAGACGCTGTCCGCCGCGCGCTGGCGTCCAGATCGGATAGCGGCGTGCGCGGTAGGCGCCCCGTGAGAATGCGCCGAGGACGGGTGCGATGTTGATCGCGACGTCGTCGGCCCACTCGCCGCCGTGAATCGCGTCCAGCAGCCCGAGCGACTCGTCGAAGCGGAGGAACATCGGTTGAACGTCCGTGCGGAGGCCGAGCTCGTCGAGCTCCTCCTTGAACGTCGCTCGCTCGAGGACCAAGAGGCGCGCCCCGCGAAGGGCCGACTGCATTTCGGGCGCGGAGAGCGACGACAGGAAGCCAAGGCACGGTTCGCAGTCGTCCCCGTCCATCACGGCGACGAGCAGGTTGAGGCCTGTCGTTCGGCTGCGGCCGAGCTCGTCTCGGAGGGCCCCCCGGAGCTCAGGGGCAGCGGAGCCGAGCGTCACCAACTCGATCGAGCCGATGCGTGTCGTCTGCGTCTCGGTTGAGAGCGCGTGGGCGTGCGGCGCGACCTCGCTCGTGCGAGCGGTTGAGGCGGCGGGTGCCGCGCTCGCGGGCGCGGTCTGTTCCTCGCGAGCTCCGCGCTCATCGACGAGCTTCTTCAGGTGACGCAAGGCGAGGGCGACTCCGAGCGCGCCGCCTACGGTCAAGACGAAGGCAAGTGTCGCGACCGCCGCGATGAGGCGAGGCGAGAGGAGTGGTCCTGCCGTGGGGCGTCGAAGAGGCGCGGCAGCGGGCACGAGCGCTTGCAACGTCGCGCTGGCTTCGGGAGCTCGAGGACTGAAGCTCACTCATGAAAGGTAGCGCCAGAGGTCGCCCCTCGCTCGCGAAAAGGGCTATGCTCCCTCGCCCGTATGGCCCCGCGCAACGCGCACGTGTCATTCCGCCTCGCCGTGACGGGCGCGCTCCTCGTCATCGGTCCGGCGATGGCTCGCGCGGAGGATGCGCCGAACTGCGTCATCGACGTGCGCAACCCTCGATGCATCCGGGCGCTCGACCTCCACGACGAGGCGCAACGCCTCTATGCGGAGGGGCGTTACCGGGAGGCGCTGTCGCGCCTCGACGAGGCGGTCGCGAGCGATCCGAGCGGAGGTCAGCTGTTTTTCAACCTCGGTAAGATCCATGAGCTCCTCGGGGACCTCGAGCCCTCGGTCCGAAACTACCGCCGAGCGCTCGAACTCGAGGGGAATCCGCTCGAGCGCGAGAGGCTCGGCGCGATCGTGAAGCGCATCGAGGGCGCGCTCGCGAAGCGCGAGCTGGAGCGCCCTGCAACACCCCCTCCGCCACCCCTTCCGCCACCCCCGCCGCCGCCGGCCGGTCCCTCGACGCTGCGCACCTCGATTTGGGCGACCGCGGGGACGAGCGTCGGGGCGGCGCTCGTCGGGGGAGGCCTCGGCCTCTACGCGGCCGCCACGGCACCAGGGCAAGTGGCGGAGACCGGACCGGGGATGTCCTACGCGGACCTCGACTCGGCGGCGGCTCGCGCTCGCGCGACCGGCATCGCTGCCGATGTTTTTCTCGGGCTCGCCGCGGCCTCGGGCCTTGCGAGCATCGCGCTCGGGGTGTTCGCCGCGGAGCCCGAGGGGCCGTGGAGCCCGCGCACCCGGAGCGCGACGCTCACGCTCGGTGCCGGCTCGGCCTCGTGCACCTGGCGGTTCCAATGACGACCTCCGCCCGAGTCCTCGTGCCCGTCGCGCTCTTCGCGGTGTCGGCGTGCTCGATGCTGCTCGATGGACAGCTGTCGGTGATCCGTTGCCGGGACGAGGGCGCCTACGGAGAGCCCGCGTGCCCTGCCGGCGAGACGTGCGTCGAGGGGACGTGCCGAGCGGCCGGAGCCCCATCGGGCGCGACCTGCGTCGAGGACACGGATTGCCGAGCCCCCGCGAGCTGTCTCGAGGCGAGCGGCCTCGAGCCTGGCGCGGGAAAGCGTTGTCTCGCGCCGTGCTGTTCGTCCGACGACTGCGGCGCGCCCGGGTACGGTCTCGTCTGCGTGCCGGTCCCGCTCGGTGCCCAGAACGTATGCTGGCCGCTCTCGAGCCTCGCCGCGGGCGTGATACCCGGGAGCGCGCCTGCGGGGACCACGTGCGCGGACGACGGCGACTGCCGAAGCGCGGCCTGCCGAGCGGGTCGCTGCGCGGACGTTTGCTGCCGCGAGCTGGATTGCCCGAGCCTCGCGGAGGGCTGCAGGCTGGGTGAGCCCCCGCTCGGGGGAGAGCCCTCGTGGACCTGCGGCGCCGTCCCGAAGGACGCGATTGGCTCGGGGCCGTGCGACAAGGACGACGACTGCCGCTCCGGGTCGTGTTCCTTGACGCTCGAGGGCCGCAGCTACTGCGCCGCGGCTTGTTGCTCCTCACTCGAGTGCGGCGAGCTCACCTCGCCAGGTCCGCCGTCGAAGACCTTCCGACTCGCGTGCTCCAAGCTGAACGGCATCCGCGCCTGCGTCCGCGTGGTCGAGGACGAGGCGACGAGCGAGGTGGGCGCCTCGTGCGGCGCCGACTCCGAGTGCCGCTCCGGCTCCTGCATAGGCGAAGGCGCGGGTCGCTACTGCTCCGATCTCTGCTGCGACGACGCGAGCTGCGGCGACTTGGATCGGTTCGCGTGTCGCGCGGTTTCGCTCGCCGGCTCATTGGCCTTGCGGTGCGTCCGTAGGTGACTCACCATTCGGCCCGCGCGAATGGCGGAGGGCAATACCGAAGCGACCTTACGGACCTTGGGCGGGGCCATGTGTCCCCGCTGTCGGTACCGGGTGGACGACGCGGTCGGCGCTCGCCTTCAGCGATGCCCGACGCACCCTGATACCGTGCTCGTCTCGCCACACGCGATCGCCGAGGGTGACGGTGACCCGTTCCTCGGTGCCGTGATCGCCGGTCGTTTCGCCGTGCTCGAGCTCCTTGGTGCCGGTTCGATGGGGACCGTCTACCGCGCGCGGCAAGAAGCGATGGGCAGGGACGTCGCCTTGAAGGTCGTTCGCTCGGATCGGTTGCTCGACGCCCAGGCGAAGACCCGCTTTCAACAGGAGGCTCACGCGATGAGCCTGCTCGCCTCGACGCACACCGTGACCGTCTACGACTTCGGCGAAGTCGAGGCCGTTCGCGGCGGTCCTCCCGGGCTCGAAGGTTCCCTTTACCTCGCGATGGAGCTGCTCGACGGCGAGTCGATCGGCGACCGCATCAAGCGGCTCGGGCGCCTCGAGCTCTCGGACGTCACGGTGGTCGTTCGTCACACCCTTGCCTCGCTCGCCGAGGCTCACGCGAAAGGCGTCATTCACCGCGATCTCAAGCCCGACAACCTCCTCCTCACGAGCGGGCAAAACGGTCGACCCCTGTGCAAGGTCCTCGACTTCGGCATCGCGAAGCTCCTCACGTCCGACGGCCGCGTCGACGTGCTCGAGACGCAGGCGGGCACGGTGTTCGGGACGCCCCGCTACATGTCGCCGGAGCAGGCGCAGGGCAAGAAGCTCGACGCGCGCAGCGACCTCTACGCCCTCGGCGTCATCGTCTACCACATGCTCGTCGGGCGACCGCCGTTCGCGGACGATGACGCCGTCGTCGTGATGGCGCATCACATCAAGACCGTCCCGCGTCGCCCCTCCGATGCTTCGCCGGAAGCGCGGATCCCTGCGGGACTGGAGGCGCTCCTCATGCGCACCCTCGAGAAGGAGCCCGCAAGACGGCCGCAGAGCGCCCTCGAGTTCCTCGAGGAGTTCGAGCGCGCGGTTGCTGCCTCTGCGGACGCCACGATGGGGACCGCTGTCCTCCCACGTGATTCTGGGGCGGGCTCGAGGCGCGCGCGGACCGTCCTCGCAGCGCTCGGCGTTCTCGCGGTGCTCGTAGGAGCGGCGGCTTTCCTCTCGAGGGGACCGCGCGTCGACGCCACGATGCCACGACCCGCTCCGGTCGTCGGAGCGCGCGCATCGACGGGGGACCGACGCATTCCGCCTGCCGTTCCGACCGGCTCCGTCGCGTCCGATGCCGCGCTTGCCAAGGCTTCCGCCTCCGCAGTGCCGTCGGTCGTCGAGCCAGAGCCCACTGCCACGGCATCGTCGCCGGCGGGCTCCGCGAGCGCCGCGAAGCCGTACACGCCGCCCCAGAAGAAGCGCGGTTACACGAAGTTCGACCAGTAGCGCACGGCTCTCACGGCGCCGCTCCGTTGCGCTGTACGGGAGGCCCCCCTCCGTGTAACGTCGGCCGACGCTCTCATGGATCCGGCGCAGTTTGAATCGCTGGTCGCGCGACTGGTACGGGACCCTCACGACGCGGACGCGCTGGGGCAGGCTCACCTCGCGGGGCAGCACGAGCCCACCACTTACGCGACGCTCCTCGAGCATGTCGCGGCGGGAACCACGGACCCTTACTTCTCAGCCCACTGGTACAGCGAGGCTGCGAACGTCTGGCAAGCGCTCGGCGACCTCGCGCAAGCCACGCGTCTTTTCGCTGCCGGCGTCGACCGCGACCCGAGCAACGTGGCCGCGGTGCAGGTCCTCGCCCAGATTCACCGGGATTCCGGGGATCGGCGCGCGCTCGCCGAGGTCCTCGAGCGCATGAGCCAGGCCGTGCGGCCGCTGCTCCCTGAGCAGTCGGACTTGATGCGGCCCCTGCGTGACGCACACGAAGAGCTCGCGAACCTTTACGGCGGGGATGGTCTCGGCGATGCGGAAGGGGCGCTGCGCCATTGGGCGTCCCTCGTCGAGCTCGAGCCGTCGAACGCGTACGCCATCTACCAAGCTCGCGAGCAGTACAAGTCGCGCGGCGACTTCGCCAAAGCGCTCCCGTATTTCGCCTCGGAGAAGGTCCTCGTCGACGACCCCGCGCGCCGCGAGGCGCTCTGCCGTGACGAGCTCGAGACGTCTCGCGCGGCGGGCGACGCCGCAGCGGTTACCCGAGTTCTGCGTGAGTTGATGGGGCTTCGTCCCGACGAGACGATGCTCGGCTACGAGCTCGCTTGCGCGGTGCTCGAGCGACTCGACGCCGGCTCGACCGTGACGGCGGAGGACCGCGCCGATGCTTCGCGCGTGATGCTGCAGTACGCCGAAGGCTACGACGGCGAGAATGGCCTCGGGTACGCGACGTCTGCGTTGAAGGCTGCCCCTGGGGATGACCGCGCGTTGCAGCTCGCCGATTATTACGCGGAGTCGCTCGGTCGCCAGGCCGAGCTCGTCGAGCGGTACCGTGCGTACCTCGCCGAGAACCCCGCGGGCTACATGGCCCAACGCGCCCGAGATCTGCTTGCGGTGATCGGTGACGTCGCGCTTCCGCCGGTGCCTGCAGACTCGCCCGCCGTCGCGGATGCGGTCGCCCAGGCGGCCTCGGTGGCGACGCACGAGGGCGTGGTCGCCGCGAACGAGGCCGACGGTGGAGCCTCAGCGCTCGACATCGCCGCCAACGACGTCGAGCTCGTGGCCGGCGATGCGGTCGCCGATGTCACCGCCGCCGCGGAGTTCTCCACGCTCGATCCGCACGAGGGGCAGGCTTCGGTCGAGCCTCTGCGTCTCTCGGATGCGCCGCAGCCTCCTGGCGCGGAGCCCCAGGTCGACCCGTACTCCGCTGCACCGGACGGCTCCCTGCCGCACGCAGCGAGCGGCGACGCTGCGCCCGTCGAAGCGCCGCCCATCGAGCCACCCCCACCGCCGGCGCCTACACCGTCCTTGCCTCCAAACGCGCTCGAAGATGCGCGCCGCGCCGCCGAAGCGAAGCAGACGCTGAAGGCGCTCGAGCTCTACCGCCGCGTCCTCGCGGTCATGCCTGCGCAGCCAGAGGCGCTCACGTTTGTCGAAGAGACGCTCCGTCTCCAGCGTCGCTTCGAAGAACTGTGCGACGTCCTCACCGCCGCCGCGCGGGATGCCTCGCAGCCGCTCGAGTCGCGCAAGTCCGAGCTCGCGGACGTCGCAGGGATCGCCGAGAGCAAGCTCAAGAACCTCGACCGCGCGATCGAGACGTGGCGCCTCGTACTGCAGCTCGATAGAAGCGATCGCCAGGCTCGCGACAGGTTGCTCGGGCTCTTCGAGAAGCAGAAGCGCTGGGACGAGCTCGCGCCGATGCTCGAGCAGCAGGCGATGAACGCCGAGGACCTCGGCGAGAAGGTCGCGTTCGAGCGGCGCCTCGCGGAGATCCACGAAAAGGAGCGGAACGACGTCGCTGCCGCTGCCGAGACCTGGCTTCGCGTGTTGGCGCTCGCGCCCGGCGATCCGGAAGCGCTCGAGCGCGCCGTCAGCTTGTACGAGTCTCTAGGTCAACACGCTGCCGCTCACCAAGCGCTCGAACATGCGCTCCCGTCCGCATCCGCGGAGGATCGCCCGAGGCTCCTCGGACGTTCTGCCGAGCTGAAGGCCGCGCTCGGTGACCTCACCGGTGCCGCTGAGCGGCACCTCGAGGTCGCCGGACTGACCGGTGACGCGGCGTCGACGAGCAAGGCTCTCGAGCTCCTGCGGCAGCTCGGACGCTACGCCGACTGCGCGCGGCTCCTCGAGAAGCGCGCGACGACCGCTGAAGGCTCCGAGCGCGCCGCCGTCGTGGCCGAGGCTGCGGAGGCGCACCGGCTCGCCGGAGATCCCGCGATGGCGCTCCTGAACTTGCAGGAGGCGTCGCTGCTCGCGCCCGACAACGACGACTACGCGTCTCAGGTGCTCGGGGCGCTTGAGGCCGAGGGGCGCACCGGCGACCTCGTGACCTTCGTCCTCGCGCGCGCGGAGAAGATCTCGGATCGCGCAAAGCGCGCGGAGGAGCGGCACCGGGCGGCCTCCTACCAGCTCGGCATGGGTGACGAGGCCGCCGCTCGCGCGACGCTCGAGCACATCCTCGCGGACGGAGAGAATCTGGGCGCCCTCCAGATCCTGTTCCAGCTCGCGGAGCGAGCTCAGGACCACGTCGATGCGGCGGCTCGAGGCGCTCAGATCGTGGAGCACACCGAGGGGGCCGACCGGCTCGCTTACGCCGTGCGCGTCGCGCAGTTGCTCGCCGACGGTGTCGGAGACCTTGCCGCTTCGGCCGCGATGTACCGGCGCGTCCTCGAGGAGTTCGACCCGAGCAACGCGTACGCGATGCACGCGCTCGCCGACGTCGAGGAGCGTCAAGGGAACCATGCGGCTTCCGTCGCGGCGCTCGAGAAGCTCTTCGGTGCGCTCGACGGGGTCGACGGGATGGGCGAGCGGCGCGTCGAGATCGCGCAGAAGCTCGTCTCGCTGTTCGAAGAAAAGCTCGAGGACGCTCGAGGCGCGGCGCGGTGGCTCGAACTGCTCCACGGCCTCGACGAGGAGGACTTCGACGTCGTCGCACGCCTCGCTCGCGTGTATCGCGCGCTCGAGGAGTGGGAGAAGGCCGCGACCTTCCTTACCAAGCTGGTCGAGGTCGAGGGAGACGAGGACGAGGCCTCCCGACTCACGATCGAGCTCGCGACGCTCTTCATCGAACGCCTCGACCGCCCTGATGAGGCGCTCTCCGCTCTCGAGAAGCTTGCTGACGTGGGCGATCGCGCGTGCCGCGACGCTCATGCCGAGCTTGGCCTCCGACTCGGGCGCAAGGCGCAGGTCGCGACCAAGCTTCGCGATTGGCATGCCGCGTCGCAGGGGCCGGAGCGTCCGGCGGCGATGCGACGCGCGTTCGAACTCTTCGCCGAGGACGGTCGCGCAGCCGAGGCGCGCGCCGTGGCGCTCGAGCTGCTCCGCTCACGGCAAGCCGACGAGGACCTCGTGCGGCGGCTCGAAGGGATCGCCCTTGAGCTTCACGATCTCGAGGCGCTCGCGGCCGTTCACGAGCTCACCGCGCGAAACCTGACGGGGGTTCCGAGGGCCGAGGTGCTCGTTCATCAGGCCGAGCAGCTCGTTCAAGTCGGGGTCGATCCGACGGAGGCGCTGCAGCACGGGGAGATGGCCCTCAATGCCGTCGAGCCGGCGGAGGCCTCTCCGTTGCTGCAACGCCTCGCGAACCTGCTTCTCCAGCCGGCGCAGGTCGTTGACCTTTACGAGCGCCAGGTCTTGCGCTGCAAGCGCCCGCAGGACCGCCTCGAGGCGCTCGTCCGCGCGGCCACGGCTGCGGCTGAACGCGGCGCCCTCGACCGCGCGCGCGAGTTTCTCGGCAACGTGCTCAGCGGGGGCGTCCAAGAGTCGACCCTCGTGGCGATCGAGCAGTCGGCGCGGGATGTCGATGCCCTGCACGGGGGCGAGCCGCGCGTGTTGCGCCTCTTCATCGAGTCGCTCGCAGCCGGCGGTCAGGGCTCGCGCGACGGTGGGCGTACGCGAGCGGCGTTCTTGCGTCGTGCCGCAGAGCACGCGCGCGCAGACCTCCGCGACCTCGATCTTGCCTTCGGGTGGCTCGCGGAGGCCATCGTGGTTCACGTCGAGGACGCGACCCTCGAGCTGCTCGACGCGCTCGCCGCGGATACCGGAGAGCCGCGTCGCCTCGAGGGCGCCCTCAACCACGCGCTCGAGCAAGTCACCGACGGTCCGGTGGTGCGCAAGCTCCTTCGGAAGCGCGCGGAGCTACGCTCGTCCGTCCTTGGCGATCGACGCGGCGCCTCGGGTGATCTGAAGCGGCTGCACGAGCTCTCGCCGGGAGACCAGGACCTGACGAAGGAGCTCTCGGATCTGCTCACCGAGCTCGGGGATCATCGCGGGATGATCGAGCTCTACGAGGACCAGATCCTCCGAGGTCGCCAACCGAACGTTCGGGCGGAGCTGGCGCGCAAGGTCGCGATCCTGTGGGAGGAGTCGCTCGGAGATGCTCGCGAGGCCGCGGATGCTTGGCGTCGCGTTCTTCGAATGAAAGCAGGCGACAAGGAGGCCATGGCCGGCCTCGAGCGATGCAAGACCGGCAAGCTCCAGCGCGCGAGCGCTCAGCCTCCCGTGTCGCGCACCTTCGAGCCCACGCCCGCGCCTCCGTTGGTCGCTCCCGTGGCGCCGGCGTGGCCCGTGCCCGCGGTCGAGGCATCGCCGCAAGCCTGGGCTCCGAGTGTGCCCGTGGTCGAGGCTGCGCCCGTGGCGCCGGCGTGGCCCGCGCCCGCGGTCGAGGCGTCGCCGCAAGCCTGGGCTCCGAGTGTGCCCGTGGTCGAGGCTGCGCCCGTGGCGCCGGCGTGGCCCGTGCCCGCGGTCGAGGCATCGCCGCAAGCCTGGGCTCCGAGTGTGCCCGCGGTCGAGGCTCATCATGAGTCCGCATCGGCTGCCCAGGCCAACCCTTGGGTCGATTCGAGCGCCCAGCCCTCGCATGACGTCTGGGCTGCAGGCGCAGCGCCGGCCCCGCAGCCCTATGAACAGGGCAGCGCTCCTTACGCCTACGGTGGCAGTGCTCCGGCAGTGGAGTTCGCGCCCGGCGCACCCTCTCCCTTCGCTCCGTCCCACGCTCCGAGTCAGGAGGCACACGCTTACGACTTGCCTCCCGCTTACGGGGCACCGGCGCAGCCGCTCGCCGAGCCGCCGTCGGACTCGTTCACCGACTACGGCGCGCCGCCGGCACCTCCCGCGTCGCATCCGTCGACCGACGCTCCGTGGGCAAACCGCCCATCCCACGTGGATGCGCCGGCGCCGCCCGCGTCGCAAGGCTACGGTGCAGCTCCTCCGCCACCGCCGTCGCAAGGCTACGGTGCAGCTCCTCCGCCACCGCCGTCGCAAGGCTACGGTGCAGCTCCTCCGCCACCGCCGCCGCAAGGCTACGGAGCACCTCCTCCGCCACCGCCGCCGCAAGGCTACGGAGCACCTCCTCCGCCACCGCCGCCGCAAGGCTACGG